>Ga0209083_1001313_pt1 | contig 29193 bp, 31 predicted proteins | sample AM7aDNAmetaG_FD_184132 | JGI IMG/M metagenome (GOLD analysis project Ga0209083, IMG submission 184132) | Freshwater microbial communities from Finland to study Microbial Dark Matter (Phase II) - AM7a DNA metaG (SPAdes) (version 3) | ecosystem: Environmental > Aquatic > Freshwater > Lake ...
GCCCTGCTGTGCGTTACCAAGGGTGGACTGTTGTTCTGCACCGTTCTTTGGGTGTGGATCAAGTTTGACATTCATTGACTGTCACGCTCCGAGACTCTTAGATCCCACGCCTCGGCCGCCTTCTTGACGGCCATCTGACAAGCCTCCAATTGGGCATCGAATTTCGGCACATCGACCGTCACGATTGGATATTTTTCCGCCAATTCCACCAGATGTTTCAACGCTCGTGGATCCGACGCATTCTGGTGGACCGCTTTGATGTAGCAACTGGCGGCACCGGCGTAATCGCTTTGGCCTTCAAGGGAGACGCCGAGATTCTTATAAGCGTTGTGCCGCCGCGGTTCGATCTCGATGGCGCGACGGCAGTACGGTTCCGCTTCGGCGTATCGTTGGAGTTGATTCAGGCTGTAGCCAAGATTGTTAAAGATGAAATACCAGGTCTCGCTGTTGACCGGCTCCAGCGCCATCGCCTCGGAATAGTATTTGATGGCGGCCTCGAAATTCTCAATCTGCTCCATCAATTGGCCCATTCCCTTGTAACACGATGCTTTTTCCTCGGGGGTTTTGACGATGGCGAGGACTTGTTTCATCCGCCCGAGAGCATCCTGGTGGCGCCCCGTCTCGCTATACAGCCTGACTAACTCCCACAGGACCAGTTCTTCGGGATGTTGATGCGTCTCAAGCTGCTCGAGCAAGAGTTTCTCGGCTTCGTTGGCGGTAATGAGTTTGCTACCCTTCGGTGGGTTTTTGGGCATCGAGTAACGGAACGATCCATCTTCAGGCATATTGATTGCACCTCCTGTTCGTCATCCACGCAGAATAAGGCTCGTGCCCGCTGGTGGCAAGGATCGTAGGTTTTATGACGTAGAAATGTGCGGCGCGCGCCTCAGTGCCAGTGTTAATTTTCACCGTCAGGAAACAACAGCAAGATTCAATCCTGAACCAGGAAAGTCGTTATGCAACTATGTCCGCGCTGTCACCGTGGTGTGTTGAGACCAAAAATGAAGTTCTGGTCGCTGTTGGGATCCATCGTGCTCTTATTCGCGTGCTTCCCCTTGGCAATGCTGATCCTACTGACTGGTGGTGGAGCCGACTTTTACCAGTGTGACAATTGCGGGTTCACAACTCCACCGCCTAAATAGCGGTAGTTGACCCGAAAACCAACTCGATGGATAAATTATCCGCATAATGAGTCGTTCACGCTATGAATCTCACCAAGGAAGAACGGATTATTCGGCACAAAATGTTCCTCGCGGCCAACTGGCAACTGCTGGCCTCATTCGCGTGGGAATTTTATCAGCAACAGGGCCGTGGCGCCGTGGTGGTTGACGAAAATGACTTCGTCCACGCCAATGTCCCGCAATTTGCCGCGCTCAAGTTTCGATATGTGGCCGACAACAGCCCCCTGCTCAAGGATATCGGCGGATGGCCGGGCAAAAAAGAAGCCAACTGGGTGAAGACTTACGATCCCGACGCGCGGGTGATCGTGATGATCCTACGGGATCGTGGCGGCACCAGTGGATATTTAATTGGCACCTCACCGAAGCCGTCGGTAGCCTTTGCGAACCAGCAGGCCAAAAAGAATTGATTAAGGCCAGTTCCTAGACGATTACCGTCAGGACGAAGGCAGACTCTTCCCAACCGCTTTCTTCGCTGCATCTCGGCGGTATAGCGTCCGAGCGGAAACCCCCAACAGTTTGGCGGCCTCCTCCTTGTTTCCATCACACGCCTCCAGGGCTTGCTTGATGACGACATCCTCCACCTGGGCCAGGGTGGTTCCCAACGGGATCGAAATCGAATTGGCATTTTGTGGGATGTGATATGCGCGAACACTAGTCCGAATCTTTTGCCAAACTGTCGTTATGGTTTGTGCCAAGGTGTGATTGAGATAGCGCGAATGCATACCGAGGAAAATGGCTGGTATACATCACACTCCCTTTAACCAATGAATCCAACCTAATGCCCTGCAGGCGGTGACACTGTACTGGATGCTTGTTGGGAACCCACTTCACGAAGGCGGATTGAACGATCACTTTCCCAGACCAAACGATGGCTTGGAGTGCGTGAGGATGTCGATTGGACAGGAAGGCTTTACCAGTCCGGGAACCGCCTTGCTCATCTTCATTTCTTTCGCGACTTCATTACCAATCCCGTTCCTGCTTGGCTGGTCAATATTTACTTCCTTAACGATCTACATAGCCCGACCAGTAAAAGCGACTGGTATCAGTTTCTGCCCGGTGTTAAGGCTGAACTGGGGATTATCGGATGCAATGTGCCACACACCGCTGAAGTGTTTCTCGAGGCTAAAGACCCCGTAGCCTTCTAGTCGGCAGTTAGTCAGGGCGCGGGCGGAAGTGCAAACGGAACACCAAGTGTATTACAGAGCATCTCACATAGACGCTCGGCATTTGCCCAGCCGCCACACCATCCTGGGCTCAGGGCAATCGTGAGCACACGAATTCTACCAGCACTGTGTACCTTGGCAATTTCGCTAAATAGGTGTTGAATATAATCAGGTGCTAGAAGCGCGAGATGTTCCTTTGTGCCTGCGTGTTGGTAGAAAAAATAGTCTAAGTCAATGTCCACAATCCATTCGCAGTTGGTATTGTCGTTCGTTTGATGGTCACACATATAAAATTTGATGTGTGAAGGAAGATCCGTGATTGAAATGATTTGTTTGTCTTTCCACCGTGCAGGGTTCCCTACTCGTCCAGTCGTTAATAGCCAGTTAAGTTGACTGGGGTAGTTTTTAACGAAAAACGAAAGAAAGTTATCTGCTTTTAACGCAGGCAGCCAATTGCCGTTCCCATAATCACATACCTTTGCCAGATAACGCTCCAACGAAAGAAATCTGACATCTTCGGTAACTGCATCTTCTACACACCGTGGGATATCCGCGCAGTCTTCGTGCTGGTCAATATGGAATAGGTTGTATTTCTTGTTCTTATCTAATTTTTGAAGCCAGCACCAGAGGGCGGCGCGGTGATTGTCCATCACAAAAATGTTACCATTTCTTGCAACAAAGTTTTGGTTATACCAGCCGGATGGGTTCCGTCCCTTGAAGTCAAACTCGTATAGCCAATCTTTGTGCGAAGAATTAGTCATAATTGTTGTCCATCACTAGCCCCACGCTCCAAACCGCTAGCCCCGCCAAAATCAGTTCAGCAGATCCAAACCGACTGCTTCCTTGGCGTACTTGGCAAGCAAGGCTTTTGCCACAGGCAAGGTCATCGAACCGCCCAGTTTGAGAGCCGCGGCACCGACCTTTTTCCAGAGAGCCTCGTTTCGCGCGCCGTCCAAAAACTCGTGTCCTTCCCAAGTCAGGCGAGTCATTACAACTGTAGCAATTCCACCATCTAATGCATCATCAATGACATCGCCGTGTACAAGTCCTGCCTCAACTAAAAGTGCTGCGTGGTATTTCTGCTGTTCTTCGGTGTAGTTGCTCAAATCGGGTTTCTCTTCTCCCTCGATTTGGATCAGCAGCAAACGGATCATATTCAGATCTCGCTTCATAGTCTTCTCGGCTACTCCAGCAGCGCCTTCGGCAACGCTTCGCGAGCATCCGTGTAGTACAGCAAGGTGATCTTGGTGATGCTGTCGTCGGGCAGGTCGTTGAGTTGCTTCCGACAACTGACCGGCACCAGCACAGCGATTGCGCCTTTCGCAACAGCCAATTCCACCACGCTGACAGCATTGTAGACCGGATCGACCGAGCCACCAAGATTCAACCCCCCAACCACAATCAGACCGCCACGCAGGCTTTTTCCCAGCAAGGCTGACGACAATGCCAGCAGTACGCCAATGCCCATTGAGGATCCGCTTTTAGAGGCATCGAACGCTCGCAATTGCACCGAAAACTCGTGGGCGCGTGGGTCGCGGTCGCCAACCAGTTCCTTCGCCCGTCCATACAGATTTTGTTCCGCGCAACGAACGCTTTCCTTGAATGGCGGTGGAACTGGTTGATTTAGGATCTTTACTCCAGCACCAGGGCCCTCCGTTGCATCAATCCGGAACAACCCTGGATTTTCTTCCTGTCCTCCTGGCGAGATTACCCACACTTGCCCTGGGGGTAACGGATCCGTCCCGATGCTGTCCTCGCTCTGGAGTTCGGGGGTAACGACGAACTTTTCTACGCCCTCCGTCCCCATCTGATAACTGAAATGGGTATTCCGAAATTCAGCCGAACCGATTCGCTTCTGCTGTTCCTTCACACGGCGGCGACTCTCCATCGCCAACCGCACGGCCCATTCAATGGCTTCATCAGGAACTGGAGATTCGGGATTCGGGTAAAGCAACTTTAGCAAGCCGCTCACCGTCTTGTTCACCGCGTTGGTATCCCGACCGCTCAGCGCGCCGCCAAACTGGACGCGCCCCTGAAGGGACGGCAAGCGGGTCTGTTTGCGAAGTTGATTCCAGCATTCCGAGAGGAAATCGCTGACTAATCCATAGTGATCTGTCAAAAGCGCCTTGCTAACCTTCGGGATGTCCCAGCCAGGGATGTAAGCGTGGATGCGATCCATAAATGCTGTGTCGTCCCGCATCTCGGGCGGTAGCGGCCCCAACAGATGTCCGATGCGTTGCTGATGCTGGACATCGACATCGAAGTTCCCGACCAGCGTGATGCCTCCATCAGCGCGGATGCTCTCCTTGCCGCGGCTGAACTCGCCGGACTCCATATAGCCCTTCATTATGTTCACGCCGTCCTTCTGGTCGAAGGACACTCCAGAGATTTCGTCAAAGCAGACGACATCGTACTGGCATACGAGTCCGCGCTGACCGTTCGCATTGTTGACAAACATTCGGGCGACCGTGGCTTTGCCGCCCGAGATCAAATGCGCGTAGGGCGAGACCTGTTGGAACAGGTGGCTCTTTCCGGTGCCGCGAGGCCCGAGTTCGATCAAATTGAAATTGCGTTCCACAAACGGCACCATTCGGAGCAAAAGAATGTCGCAGGCGCGCTCCCCAAGCGTTTCCGGCTCGAAGCCGATACTGCGGATCAGGAATTTCTTCCATTCCGCCAGGCTGAACATCTCCCTACCGCGGCACAGCGGAGGCAGGACATCCTTCTGTGCGACTTGAATCTCCCGCAGGCTGGCAACACCGAACGGACGACCGTGGTTTTCCTCTGCAATACTAGGATCGTAGGTCAAATCGACCTCAGCATAAAATCCACCCGTCAGCATCCGGTCGTGTTTATTCACGATCTGATCGTCAATGCGGACATCCTTGATTTGCAGACTGGGCAACTGGGCGATGAAGGAGTTGGTGTTGGTATCGAGCCGTGCTGTGATCAGGTCGATCACCTTGACCGAGCCGCGTTCCTTGGCTTTTGCCTTGAACAGTTCCTGCTCACCGGCGCGCACCGTCTTATCCCGCAATTGGCGTTCGACGATTTGCAGCCCTTCTTTAATCTCGTTTTCGTCCGTGGTGGCGCAATAGCGACCAAGCAAAAACTCCGCGACGAAGGTCGGTACCGGATATTGTCCCTTGAATTGACGAATCAAGTCTTTACGGACGACATACCCCTCAAACGCCTTCGTTGCGATCTGATCCAAGCCGTCTTGTGTCGTTGTCATTGATTTTTTCCGATGATTGTTGCTTTCTGATCCAACACCACTTTTCCAGTGCCATCAAGCAGTACGATGACGGCCGCATTACCTTCGTCGGCGTCGTTCGGGATGGCTAATGAAACGGTTCCGTCCGCGCCGATTTCTTTTGGTGTCTGGCCTTCCACTTTCGATGACTTGCTATCGACCGCGCGACCGCGTACATCCGCGAGGATGCCTGCGGCACAATTCTCAACTGTCACACGGCACCGCAACCCGATCCACTTCACCTCGGCAATGTGTGACTGTCCACCCCCACCACTCAATGGGCGAACGGTGATGCGCGGGACAACCATCTCCTGCGCGGAAATGCCACCGTGGAGATACTCCTTACCGGCTTTGAAACATCCCACCCCAGGGGGGCTGGCAACCGAGACTTGCTCGTTCCAATGCCACGCCACCAGGGGCAAGTTGGTCACGGCAGTTTCCTTCATCGAGGCACAGCGCCCCCAGCGATGCTCTGTCAGAAACTTCGGCAGATCCACCTTGGGCAAGCCATCGGGCATCAGCAGCCAGCCGTGGTCGGTCACGATCAACACTTCCCGCCAGCCTTCCGTCAACAAGCCACGCACTCGAGCCACCAAATCTTGCACTTCCTGCTCAATAGTCTTAGCCAATTTCCAGCCTTCGCTGTGGCCGCGTTTGTCGAGTGTGCCAGCCTCAAGCCAGCCTTTGCTGCTCGCCGCATTTTCGGTATGCCCGCGGATCACCCCGAAACCAGCATCCTTGAGCAACGCTTCAAAACGGTCTTGTGTCCAGCGTTGGCTATTACTCTTTATCGTCACCGCAAACTCGTCGCTCGCCTCCACGCCAGTGAAGCAGTCCGCCAACGGCGAAGCGTGTGGCTTGGCTGTCGCCGTAACACTCGGGAACGCAGTCCAATCCCAAGCAACATCAACGGCCAATTCCTGCTTTTTGAGGGCGGCACCGAGTTTCTGAGCGACATCGAACCGCAGGCCATCGGCAAACAGTACAACCTGTCCGGCTGAAACTGCGATGGCGCCAAGGCGTGGTCGCATCTCGCTGGGGTTCTGTTTTTTGAGGTTCTGGAGATTCCGCGCGGACTCGTCCAACCACGGCAGGTAGAGAGCGCGGACAGCGCCACAAATTGGCTCCTCGTGATCTGGGGCGGTGCAACACGCAAGCGCATCAAGCACGGCGGCATCCACTTCCCAGCCGGTTTTAGCGTACAATTCTCCTAATTCATTCACAGTCGGGGCGGCCAATGGCTTCTCGATCAGCGTGGCAAGCAGGCTCAGGTGTTCCAGCGCCAAGGCCAGTTGCCCCTTGCCAAGTTCGCACCACACCCACTTGCGACGCGCTCGATGGACTTTTTCCAAATCCAGAATGATTTGTGCCGCTTCATCAGACCGCTTGTTCTTCAATCCAAGCAGAGCCTTAGCCAACGCCACCTCATCTTGAGCATTGTAGATCGGCAAAGTTTCGCGCACGAATTCCAGTTCGCCACCCGTAGCCGGTGCCACCTTTTCGAGAAGTCGGACTACTTCGGGGTAGCGGCGCGGCACTTCACTGAACCGTCTCCAGACATCGGCCCATTTACCACTGCATTGCCCCAAAAGTCCCGCGGCGTGAAGTTCCCCGTCCTTGTCTGGATAGAAGTGCAGGGTGTTCGCGCACTGATTACAAAACACCTTCCACTCGTCCTTATTCATCCGCGCCTTTCCATCTTTTGACGCATTCATCCAACGAAGGACTTCACTGGTAAGGTCTGGCTTCACGATCTCGTTAAAAGCATCCGCATCGAGACGACGACAGCGCAATTCCCCTAACGGCATCTTCAACAGCATCGGAAGCGCCAACAGCAATGCCTCGGCGGTTGCCTCATCACGCCCCACCTCGAGTCCCAAACCGCCCAATTCAGCGCTAAGAAACCCTAGTGGTGTCCAGTCCTTGCCGTTAGGATGTAACCAGACGGCGCCACGAAATTGGAGTTCAACGAGCGGCTGAAGTTCGGGCGGGCAATCTTCCACCTCACGCAACCGCTGTTTGCTGATCCCAGGAAGGTAGAAAATCGGCAGGCTGCCTTTCGGCGGCTTTGGCTCAACCGTTCCTCCCTCGACTGAGCGTAGCCAGATCGACGGCCCCGTCCGCTGCTCGGGTGCGTAGGGGCCAAGCACAAACAACTCAGGCAGCAACTGCTTCAGAGCGTCCATTACGCCTTCCCATTGCCGTTGGGGATCAGTCCAAAGGATCGCGCACGGTGGGGTTTGGTCGCCAACGGTTACCTCCTTCGACGCGCGGATACTTCGCGCTAAGGCAGCAGCGACAGTTTCTGCGGCAACCCCCTCGGCGTGGTATGCGTTTGGAGCCGGTCGGCTGGCAGCGATGGCGGTCTTGCGTTTGGTGGGCATTGAAATCAACCTCTCAGGTAATAGCCGGTACCACCACAAAAACAGCAATCCTTGTTACCGGCTCGACACCGACACTCAACAACTTTCTCACTGCGACGGACACCACCAAACGGTCGCTCTTCATCAGCAATTATCCTTTGCTGGCGTGTGTCTGCCGAGGCTTCAAGGATTACGCTGGCACCTCCCAGTGCGGTCGCAATGCGATGCAGTCCCTCTCCAGTGTCTTGCCAGCCGCGCCAACGTCCACCACCAACAGAAGGGGGGCCGACATCTGGTATTTGACCGCTTCCCACTCCCCGGCGACTGAGCGAGTTATGCAAGTAGCCAGCCACCCCTGGTATCAAGCCCCCGCCTCCAGTCAGATAGAAGATGGCTGGTAGGTGGCGCTCGATAAACTCAGCCACCTTTTCCAAAATCATTTTTGCAAATTGTTCGATGTGTTGGGATATAAGAGCCCGATCTTCGGCATCCCCCAGTCGCACTTGCCCTCTTGGTTCGATCAGCAGGTTATAGGGCGAGCCTTGATATAGCGCGTGTTTCATCAACTCCGCTTCTCGAAAGGACAGCCTTGTCCAATCCAATTTGTGCCGGGCCGCGAGCGTCTTGAAGACTAGGCCGTCCAATTCGTTGATGACTCCCACAGTATAACTTTGCTGACGGACGGACTGCAATCCGTCACCAATGTCCGTTCCGGGGGCTGTTACATCAAAAACTAGTTCTGCTAAATCTGTGGTAAAAGCGCCAATATCTATGACGACAGCCGTAATTCGACGGCGGTTATTCAATTGGAGCACATAGGAGCGCGCGGTCTGCACAAAAATGTTCTGTGGGCCAAACATTGCCCCATAATTTAGATTCACCCGACCATCCGTAAGGCACGACACAACATTCTGACCTTTCGAGAATAATCCTACCGTATTTGCGTGCGGTTCCGTTGCTCTTAGAATCAGGGGTGATTCCCAATCGTTCAGTTCCATACACCGGGCAACCACCAATGCAATCTCATCACTCTTATCAAAGGCTGGCATTGCAACCCGCGTGTTGGTCTCACTCAACTTGATGTCTGCGCTCTCAATCTTGTTTTTTAGCCAACCAAAGAAGTGCTCGGCGACAATAATGGCGGCTGCGGACTCACGATCGTTTCGCGGCCGAAACAAGTCCGATTTCCAATTCTGAAAAACCTCCATTTTGCCATCCGGTTTCAGGTTCGCCGCCTCGCGCCCAAACACCCATTTTGGCGATCCCTTTTTCGAGCGAATCGCAATCGTCGGAATTAGCGGGGATCCATCAACCATCAGCAGTCGCCCTTCTTCTCTCGATGCCCGTCGAGGCGTTGGTGTACACTTCCGGCGGTACGCGACTTTTGTGTAGGATGCGCCCAAGTCGATGCAGATCGTCGCTTCAAACACGGCCTATTTCCTCCACTTTGCGGACTTTGGCCCGGACGAATGTTTCACCGTCGTAAGCCCAGCCCTGTTCTTCTACTCGCACAATATCTTTCGGAAGCAATCCGCCTTCAATATCCTCGTGCAGCAACGGATCATAGGCGACCTGTTCTCCCACCAGCCCGACCTCTATCATCCCAAGGTTCTGGGCCGTCATAGACAGAATGTCTTTGGCGCTGAAACCTGAGGCTGCCTTTTCAAATGCGACTGCGAAATGCCGTGCTGCCTCCGTCGTGATCTGCCTTTGGCCGTCGAGGGACGATTCGCGCGGTTGCAAGTTCTCGATCACCCAAGTTCTTGCTTGTAGATCCTTGTCGCGCGTCGTGTTCCGCAGCCGCTGCACCGTCTGATCCACTGATTTCATTGCCGCGTCAATCAGTTCTGTGCGGCGATCCAGCATTAGAACACCAGCACCCAAACGAGCCAACATCGCTGTCACAAATTGGCGTTCGTCCAACTTGGTCGCTGAACTGGCCTCAAAGACCTTGTCAATCAAAGCCACCGTAAAAGCACTTGTATTCTTGCGAGTCAACATCGACGGCAGCACCTCTACAGTCACGCGCAACGAGCCACGAGTTAGGCGTGCTGCCTGGCCGAGAGCATCAACTTTCGCCGGATCGGATCCAAATTGCTCAAGGACAATGGCGAGGAGTGCACCGCTTTTATTCTTCTCCAAGGCAACCGACAGGGCGTGTATCCAGGCTGGTAGATACTTTGGCCGCTCCTGACGGTCGAGAAATAGTTGGAGCAAGGGAATGACCTTTTGGGGCTTTGTGTGGAGCAGCAACCAGTCAGCACCTGCCGTCTGATAAACCGCCTCAATACCCAACAGGCGCCCCTCGAACTCCTTTGAGTCCACCCGTGCGGCTTTTCGCCAGATCTCCAACGCCTTGGCATCTGGCGCCAGCGAAACCGCTTGATCCAGTGCTGCCTCGGGAAAAGCGCCCTTCCACTCTTCAAACAACATTGCTGCTGACGACCCTAGTTGGAGTCTGCAAAGTTCTCGGATGACCCCAGCGGCTTCTTCGCTGCTCGGTTTCAGACGTTTCTCGGGTTCAATCAAGAAACTTTGCTGGATGTTGTCAAGAACCTGATCCAATCCACCGGCAGGCGCTTTCTCCCGCAACTCCCGAAATTCCTTATTGGCTTTTTCACCCTTGGCACCACTCGGCAACCCCTTCCGCCACGCTTTGAGTATGCCGAGCAGTTTCCGATCTTGGGGGTTGATCTTGCTGAGTTCTTTCATCGCTATTGGTTCGCTTTCCTTTTCTCTTGCAGCGTCAGGTGATGGTCGTTGATGCGCTCACCATTCCATCCCGATATGAATTTGGATACGGTCGATTGGTGGCAACTTTGGTTTTGCGTTTGACGGACATTTGTAATCAAGAAATGTGGGAAAGCGATTTCAAGGTTTCTTCTCGTTTTTCTCTTTTTCGAGGATCACCAATCCCTTGTACCACAAGTACAAATCGAGAATCTTCATCAGCGGGCAGTTGGCCTCATCTTGGTTGCGTAACCTGCCGCAGCCGCCTTCGAGTAAGTCTCTGTTCTCCTGTAGCAACGAAATGACACTTTCCACATTCCGTTTCACAAATCCGGGGCCAATGCCGAGCGGTGATATCGCAGCCCGGACTGCATTATCGAAGGCAACGATGCAGGCTGGCACAAGGAGAATCTTGGAGGCCAGCGTGTCAGTAACCTCCATCGTCCTGGGTTCCTCATTCACACGCTTGGCCGCTTTATGCAACGCGGTGATTATTGCCTCCTTGGTTTTCAGAATGGTGGTGCTGTTCGCCTCGTTCTGCTGTGGATCTGAAAATTTCATCTCCCAGATGTCAGCGAATTCGTTTCCCAGAAGGATTGCGGCTACCGGGGTCAGGACTTTGTAGTCCTTTTGTAGCAGATCGCTGCTTCCACGGTACATCCCCCAACTCGCAAGGTAGAATCCAAGGTGGAGCGTAGCCAAGTCGAGGTCAGGTGAACTTTGGCGGCGGACTCGCTTGAAGTGATTATGGCAATGATCCCAAGAACGCAACCGGTCATTTGGGTCGTTCTTGAGGCGGTTGATAACTTTGGTGATCGTATCGTCAAACTCTGTTTGGGGGATACGAGGCATATATTTCAACTACCTTTCTTACCCTTCCGCTTCTCCGCCAGCGTCAAGTGATGGTCGTTGATACGCTCGCCTTTGAACTTGTGATACCACGGGGCGCTGACGACATCCTTGCCGCGGTCTTTGTTCCAGTTGACCTTCGGGTTTCTGCGGAGGATGCCAGCCTCGATGAAGGGGCGGATGTTCAGGCGCACACCGTCGTTCAAGTCAGGTTCCCAGCCGACCGGCTGTTTCTCGAGGGGTTTCCAACGGACAAAAATATCGTAGGGCGACTCGCCTTCGATAATCTTTTCGAGAGCGGCCTTCAGTTCCTGGGCGGCTTCGAGTTTTGCATCGCTGCCTTCTTCGCCAACATCAACAGCGGCTTTCTGTCGAGTAATCCAGTTGCCGAGGTAGGTGTAGGTGAGTTTTTCCAGTGTCTTGCGATCCAATTGGTGATAGTTGACCAGCGCACTGAATCCGTCACGGAGTCCGTCCCAAATCTGCCAGATGAACGGGCGCTGGAGGAATATTTGGCAGTGTTGCTCGAAGAATCCAGTACGTAGCCATTCCTCCAGTGTCTCCCCATCGTAATCTGCCTGTGCTAGCAACTCGGCTTGCTTAGCGGCGCTCCACTCCCGACCAAATGCACCAACCAGCAACGCCCGCAACCGCTCGGCGGCGGGCTGCTCACCCTTGATGGGGTTGAGGCAGACGATGCCGTCCTCGGCGGCAAACTTCTCCAAGCCGTCTGCCTTGAGAGCGGGGCAATCGGGGAACGACGAACCTGTCTGACGCGGCCATTGGTAGCCCAGCAAGCGCGCCACTGCCACCTGCAACGGCGCGGTCGAGCCTTTCGGATACCCGTTGAACAGCCATTGCGTGGGATCGTCCGAGTACGGCTTCGGCAAGCCGTGCGGGTATTTCTGCGCCGCCACCTTCTGCCAATGTCCGAGGTCGAAGGGGATTTTGACGAGGGTGGCATTTGTAACCTGGGTTTTTTGGTCAATTTTCCGAATCACGCGGTGATATTCCGGAGATGCACAGAAAGCCCAGATTGCTTCTAAATATTCTGGTTTTCTTGGAAGAACGCAGGCGACATTTGCATCGTAAGGCTCTCCTGTTCCAAGGGTTACCGGCAAGTGCCGCATCTGACGGACAATTACAGCCTTGTTTCCCCAAGCCTTACGACCACGAATTGCAGCCCCTTGTTCATCTACGCATTCTTCAAGATCTGTCAGTCGAAATATCTGTTCCCTGCCTGCAAAATGATGGGTTTCTGCGAAGGAACTCTGCAAGACCTGCCAACCTTCGTAGATTGTCGGTATCTCCCAAAAACACTTTGTAAATCGCGACAGGTCAGTTGTTGAAATTCCCTGCAAACCCTCTGCGTACTTATCAAGTAGACTTGTAGAGCCGAGATCTTCCAACAAAATCCTACAATCGGGATTTTGGAGTTGGGATGCTTGCCTCACAACTGCAACAGGTCGAGAGCAAAGGAGGTCACCCTTCATAAGAGGATCGCGGGTTTCGGAAGCGTCTACTCCGAAGTAAGTTGAGTCTAGAACCGGATCTGTTCTTTGTATAGTGAGTAACATCGTGTTTGCAGCCCACCAATTCATATCTTGAAATGCTGCCGGCCCTAACTTGCCCAAGGAAATCCAAGTGTGTTTTTCTAGAAGGGTTTCTCGAAGATCTTTGTATGAGGTAAGAAAGATCCAGTTTTGCGGCGTTACTACTGCAATAGTGCCGTCTGTTGCACAGAAATCCAGACACCGCTCAACAAACACTGTGGCAAGGTCAGCCTTTGCTTGTGAATGTTTTTGCTCACAGAATTCTCGCAGATTGTCGTCCTGTTTGGCGCGTCCCAGGTATGGCACATTGGTGGCGACGAGCGTAAACTGGCTGGCGAGGATTTCGGCGGCGTGGACAAGGCCGCGGGCGGTCACCCCCATCTCGGCAAGGGTTTCATCACGTTTAGTCTCCTCGCGGGCGAGTGCCTGTTCGAGCAGCGGTTGGAGTTCGTGGAACTCTGCCACGAGCAGGTCGCCGATGCTACGCGGATTGATGAGGCTGCCGAGGTCAGGGGCTTTCTGGAACAGGTCGAAAAGTTGCTCCATCCCGCCGCGCAGTTTGGTGTCGCGCCCAGCCAGTTTCAGCCAGTCCTCTTGGCGAGCGTTAATGCCGAGACCGCAACAGGCGATGTTCATTGGCGGCAGTTGACGGTATTGCCCGATCAGTTTCCACGCCGCTAGCGCGAGATTGAACGCGGCGATCTGGGTACAACGCGGGTCGATTTCCAGCCCGAACAGATTGTCTCTGAGTACTGCCTCGACGGCATCGGCTACCGATAACCCTTCCTCCGCCACACGCATTGCGACGAGGATCGGCAGTTCCGCCACCTTGAAATGCCCACTGCCCATCGACGGATCAAGTATTCGCAATTCCTTCGCGGTCTTCGGCCAGCCATCAAAATTACCCGCCGCCGGTCGCCAATGAGCGGAGTTCGGTGGAGGTGAATCGGGCAACTTACCGTCGTCCCGAATAAAACGGAGGTATTCCCAGTTCACACCTGGGAGTGCGACTGCTTCCCGTGCCTCCGCCTCACTGACGAGTGGTTTGCGATACTCGATTTGCGCGAATTGCTTCGCCGCCCACCACGCCCCCAGCGTGTTGTGGAGGAGGAACAGCACCATATAATCTTCAGTGAACAACTGGGTAACGGGTGCAATCTCATCCGCACCGATCTTGTCACCAGAGGCGTTGACCTCATCCTTCCGTTGCGCCTGCCAGAACTGGTACACCCACCCGAGTGAGTCATCGGCTCGAAAGGTCTCTGGAGCCAATCCGGTCACCATCTCACGCAGCGCGGCACGGTCTTCGGGTGCAAATTCGATCTTACCGGCTGGATCATCCGCCCTGAAAATCTCTGGTAGCATTTTTGCCGTGAACTGTGCCGCCACCTCCCAGCCGTCGCGCAATCTCATTTCGGCTGCTAACTCCTGGCAATCCTGAAGGCTTACGCCGGTATCGTGCTGCGGGGAAAACAGCAGATCATTCTCCGCCAAGAACCGTGCAAACAGCATCCGGTGCCACTGGTCATAGGCGATCTTCTCGGCCAAATGTTTAACCTGATACCGCCCCTTGGTGTCTGCCGTATCGCCGAGTTGACGGGCCTGCGCCCGTAACTGACGTCGCAATTCGCGGTGCGCCGTATCGAGATGCCCCGGCGCATCCGCCTCATCGACACCCAGTGTGTGCAACGCCTTCTTCGCCGCCGCCTCTGCCGAGGATCGGGCGTTAAGGATCGTTTTAGCCAGTTGATTGCGTAGTTGTTTGTCGAGTGCGATCATCAGTGACCATTCACAATTGAGAAATCAGGCAAACTCATAGGCCTTTTGAAGGATTTCAAGGATTTTGCTGTGGTTTACCTTTTCAAGTGGGATTCCGAAGCAAATCGGGTTAGCACCCGCATTATAATTGAATGACCAAGAGGGTTTTCCCAAACCAATCTCAAGTAGGGTCTTTTGCGTCTCTTTGAAAAAGGTAGAGGCTTTCTTTGCCGAGCCGCCAGGGCCACCGGGAATCCACACAAACGCTGAGTTTTGTCTTTTCCACATTGGCAGCCAACAGCGGCGTCCCTTCTTTAGTGAGATGTAACTAGAAGCCGTGTAGTCCAGCGATGAAGGCCCGATTTTCTCCTGACACAAACTCGTTAAAGCATCCACAGTAGCGAGGAATCCCGGGGACGCATTTGCCTCCCACCATTCACGATCTCGAGGGGCAGCCTTGTTGGAATCGGTTGTTTTCTGCGACGGCTCATCACCGACTTCGATAACCAAATTATCTGGCTGGGCAACAATTAGAGGCAAGACAGTCGCTGATCCCTTCTTGTCATCGAGGCGAAAAACTCGGAGTTCAATGCCGATGAATGGCAGGAAATTGGGGAGCGTCTCAATTACGGTTTTGTAGCGGCCAGAAAGGTCTTCCGCCACGAGAACAGCAATATGTTTCGAGTTGGGATTTTTGATCCGCTCCCGCGCCCAATAATCGAGACAACGAAAACCGTGGTCTGCATTTGCCTCACCAAGCATCAACTCAATTTCGTAATAGGTATCGAGATCGGGACGGTACCCGAGAATATCTAATCGCCCTCCGAATTTTGTGCTGTGCTGTAATTCGATCTGCTTAATAACTAAATTCCCCAACCCCAGACGAGAGGGCTTTTCTTCAATCCAATCGCGGAGCCAGGTCTCATTTCTCCCGAGGGCTCTTAGCGTTGTGGTTTTGTTATCGTGGATTGCCATAGTATCTTTCCAATGTTCAAATTGATCAGGATCAACATTCCCTGAATGGTGCCAATCAGAGGATCACTGGGCCGTCCTTCAACTTGTTCTTCACCGTCTTGCGAACGCCGTCGATCCAGACTTCAAGTTCCTTGTCGTCGTGAATTGTTGCGGAAGGCAGCGTAACCCGCACGGCTTTCGGCTCTAGCAATTGCGCCGCTTCCTCCAATGCGCGATTAAATCGTTGCGGTATCGCCTCCACCAAGGTGCGCCGATTGCTGATCGACGCATCCTGAAGCACATCCAGAATATCGTCTTCAGTTGCGACCTTGATTTTGCTAGGCGGTTGCAAGCCACACTGCTCGGTCAACTGGGTGCGCTGTTCGTCCTTCAGTCTTTTCCAGATGTCCGTCGCTTCAAGTTGGCTCTTCTCGCGTTTGTGTGTCGCTTCCAATTCAGCCTGGACGCTGTTGAGCGCGGTTCGCAAGCCGCCCACCAACTTCTGCGCCAGCGGTGGTACCGGATCGGGGTCAGCCAGCAATCCGCGTGAAGATTCGATGGCTGCCAATGACGGCGCAACCTCAGCGTTCTCCGGCAACCTGTCGGCGAGCGTGTGTAATTGGTTTAAGCGTTGCCACCGCGGTAGCCGAGCCTTGATGCCGTCGCGAATCTTCGTCCACGCTGCCGTCTGACTGACAAGTGTGTCCTTTTGCTGATGAATCGCCATCAACTGGGCGTTACCGCTCAAAGATTGTAGGTCGCGGATCGGTTTCGTGTCGGGCTTCTCGGGCTGTGGGGCATCGCCCCCAGCGCAACTAGCGATGTCGATTAGTTTCGTCAGGAAGTTACTGGCGGCGGCCGATTCCTGTCCATTTGGCGTGGTAACACCTAATTTCTGGAACAGCGCCTTGAGATCCAACCGCTGGGTAACGGTCAACGGCGGCACATCTTGGTAAAAACTGGCGTTGCTGATTTGGGCTTGATTCAACCCCTGAGCGGTCACTGGCTGACCGTTGACAGTACAGCGCAGGTTCCCGGCAAGGATAAGGATCACCAATGAAGCGTCGATCGCGTCCTGCGGCCAACCAAAGGGTGCCAATTTAAATGCGTCGCGGACTTCCTTCCCTTTTTTACCGGCGCCGCCAACATAATCGTAGACCTGCTTACAGACCGGATGCCGTACGGTCTCGCCTTGATAGCCGATCATTGCCATCGCACCAACATCACCACCACGAGCGCGGTTCAGCACCTGTGGCCAGTTCGCGTGATCCGCATCGGCAAACTGCGGGAAAAGGCGGAGCAACGCGCTTCCGGCCGCATCGCTGACTTTGTCGGGTAATTCCATTCCATTGGCTTCATTTCCGCCGCCGAGAAAGATCTTACTGCCTGCCAAAATCAGACGGACACACTCAGCGACCCGCAGTCGAGCCGCTTCGAGTTGGGTTTGGATTGAGTTTTTGGCTTGGATGGCCTCGGCGGTGCTCGCAACACCGTGGGCTTCGATGGTTTCCTGTGCTGCGAGCATCGAAGCAATGGCTTGCTTGAATTCTTCGTGTTGGAGGCGCGGCAGGAACCCAAAGAGCATTGGATTGGTGCTACCCGCCTCCTTGGCATTCGCCTCGACGGTTTTCTCCTGCTCGGCCCATCCGTGGCGCATCCAAACCGCCAGCCCGTCATTAGGTTGGCTTGGGCGAGAGGGTGAAATATGCAGTTCGAGTTCGCGTGGTTGCCGTGAATTGCCTTGTTGCAATGCGACGGAACGCAAGGCCCCGTGAACCTCCTGACGGAGAATCTCCTCACGCTCAGAGTTCAGGCGCTGTTCGTCATTGAGGATGCCGGTGCGGCGGCGGTTGAAATCGTGGTTCCAATTGGCACCCTCCTTGGTTTGCAGGCAAAATTCCTCATCAACCTGCATCACTTTGCCGGTCGCCACAAGTTCCGCTAGTAACTTAGGAATCTCTTGGCGGTACTTGGTGCCGTCGTTTTTCAAATCCTCGACAAGTAAATCGGCAAGTGCGTCGGCCGTGGCGCGAACACCATCATCCGCACCTGCGGTTCTCGGCAACTGGTGAATCAGGTAGATCAACGCACAGAGCCGTGATTTCAGGATTCCACTGCGGGAACCATCGCGCTGTCCCGTGACAATCTCGTGGAGATCCCGCTGCAAGTGACCAGTGTTCAGAAGATCGGAAGAAATCTCGTCGTAAATGAAATCAGCCGGTACCACATCTCCGAGGGGCTTGTCGGCTGATTGGCGGGCGGCATCAAAGGTGATCTTGAGTTGGGTGCGTAGTTGGGCCGTCGTTCCGCTGGCATCGACATTCCTTAGCACTCGTTCCCAAAAACGGCGCCGCACCGGCAACAGCGGGTAGTCGGCGGCATACCATTGTTCGTCCGCATTGTTTGTGGCAAGACGGGTATTATGTAAATGGCGACTAACCTCGCCCGAGTTTGCCTCGATCGACTTCTTGATCGCCTCGATCTTCTCGGGTTTCTTCGCCAAGACCGTCTGGCGGATTACATTTTCAACATCGGTGTCTGAAAGCGGCACCTTGATGGTGAAACGGGCTTGCAAACGGCTCAGGCTGGCGGTTCCGGTCAATGCCGATTGCCCGGTGCCAACGAGCAAAAGTCGGCTATCCATCCCGCGGCAGCAATGCTCAGCAATTTCTTGGACATCCATCGCCCGTTGAACCTTATCACCAATGAACTGCTGGATTTCATCCACGACAATCAATGTGCAAGGCAATTCGCCATTCTCGGAAAAAATCTGTCGGATGACCTGGAGCGTGTCGTCCATCGTGGGCGATACCCCAATGGGAAACTGCGCCCGAACAGCGGCTTGGGCATTCTTGGTGTCCCCATAACTCGAATCAACCGCCACAAGCGCCTCTGCCAGCGCGGTCGAAACGAAAAAGTTGCGGATCTCCTTGTCGGGATCGTGTTTTTTTGACTTTAAGTGCGCGCGGACTTTGTCCAACAATTTTCGGTCTTGTAGCCAAAGCACAAAGCGCGCGCCTGCGAGATTTTCTGGTAGATCCACCGCCCGAAAAATCAATTGCAGGAAGGCGAGACGGACATTGTCCATATTGCCTGCGCCGAGCGTCCCGGCGGAAGCCTGTAAGCCCCCGAACCGTTTCGAGCGGTTGGTGAGTTCCAGGAACAAGTCCTTTACTCCACGCGGGAGGCGCGCAATGGAGCGAGCGGTGGCGCCGTCTGGAAAAGCAAAGTCCACCCACAAATAACGGAGCATTTTAACGAGGTGCGATTTTCCGCTGCCGAAAAATCCGCTGACCCACGCGGCTTGCTGCTCCGGCTTACCCAAGCCGTCGAGATAGGCAGAAAGAATACGCTCCAACCCACGGCCGTATTCACCGTCACAAACGAAATTCTCCAATTCAAACCGCAACGTCTTTAACTGCTCCTTGTCCTTGCCGATCTCGGCCACCTTGGACACGCCGTTGTTGAGCAGTTCGGATGACAGCGGATTCTTTAGAAAAACTTCACTATTCTTCATATCTTGATCATTTCTCCACAGGTGATCGGCACCGCCATATAGTTGAACCCGTCCCGTGCATCCATAAATCGGTAGAGGTTTCGTTCGTATTCGCCGGGGAAAAACACCAGCAAGCGACCGCGAATGCTCGGCTCTAACGCACCGACAACTCCGCTGATGTGGGCAAACCCAAAAAGTGTTCCTGCCCCAATCACAGCCAAAACCGCGTCCTCGTCGGCCGTCACCGATTCACACGCAACTTTGAGTTTGCTGACGATGTGATCGCGCAATTCTTCTTCCACTGCCGTCAGCGCTCCGGGGTCGGCAAAATACTCATTTCGGTAGTCGTGCGTGCCCATCCACTTGGCAAATTCGTCTGTTATGTCCACCTGATGCCAGGAATGCTGCGCATCACGGGTGGCAACCTCAAACTCCTGGATCCGCGCGCGCAGTCGCCGTTCTTCCGCCGGTGGATAAACTGCGAACCAGATCCGCTGGCTACCAGCCAAATGTTTCTGCCAAGGCAGACGGACAAAACGCGAGTAGTTGTCTTTGAGCCTGTCGATCTGGGTCATTTAACTTCCTCAAGGTGCGGTTGGAATCGCGGAAATGTAATCTCCACTACAGAACCAATGCTCCGCAGGTTGAGCAATCCTTCTCGGTGCGCTTGGATTGCCATTAAATGAGCCTGTTCGGCGGTAAGATCAAGGAGTCGGCACCAGATTGAGCCAAAAACCGCCTCACCGTGCAGGCCGGAGACCTGAGACAGCAGGAGCGCCAGCGTTAGGGACACTGGTTTGGGTTGTGCACGTTGGCGAATCTTATTCACGCGACCTTGCAAATGACCAGTTTGTGACCACGAAGAAGCGGCATTCTTGGCAATACCGTGGATGCAGAAAGCGTTGTATTGCTTGGACAGAAGTGGTGTGGCCACCTTCTCGAGATCGTCAGTGCTAACTTCCTGTTCGAGGCGTGCGCTAAGGATTGCCGCCGTGGTCGAACGGAACAGGGGATCCCTAGCCCAGGCGATCAGCATCGCAATCAGCGGTGTGGATTGCGGATCCACTTGCGTGAGTTGGCGAAGGAGCAGAAAAAGCGGGATGGATGGATCGAGGCCGTATAGTTCACGCAGATGTCGATAGGTTCGACGGCGGGTTGATTCGGTAACTTTTGACAAAGCATTCCGGTCAATCACCGCAGCGCGATATTCCGCCATATCCGCCCCTGCTGGAACAACGCTGAGGAGACGGGTGATTTCGCTTAACATCATCGTGCGGGAAATGTGGGCACCACCACCGGATAATTTGGCTCCAAGACGGAACAAACGATTAGCGTCGGGGATCCCCCATCGCCCTAAATCAGACTCCACCAAGTTGCCGTGTTCAAGTTCCATATCGACGCCGCATCTCCTACCGCCTAAATGCGCACCAGCGTGATGCTACCAACAGCCCTATTCAGAAACAAGGATAACGGCAAGTTTTGGCGCAATTGCATCATTTGGTGAAGATTGACACAACCGGTCGGACAATGGCAGTCCTACGGTAGACGAAAAATGATGGGGTTTTTGGTTGGTAAATTCACGATTGCATCACACCAGCCAGCCATTGACCCGCGCCGGTCAAAATCCTACGATGCCACCAATGCCAGCCAGCCCAAATCGCCCAACCTTCGAGGAGTTCTGCTCGAAATACCCGATCTGTCAGCAAGATTCCAAATGGCGGTTAATGGTCATCGACGGTAGCCCACCGTTTCGTGTTTTCGGATTCACCGACTACGCCGACCTCATCCGGGCGCGCCAGATCGCCTGGGAGGACTATGAGGGGTTCTTGGCGCTGGTGGCGGATGTGAAAAAGGGGTTGGCGAGTCAACCCCGAGATTGACGACAGGGCGCAGTGGGACTGCGTCAACACCACGGCGCCGATCAGCGGTGGCATCCGACACTTGCCGCGCGCACTGACTTTCGCTAATCTGCCCGAAATGCCCGACCAACCACAGCCGCTGATTTTCTTTTTACCCGTCGAGTCGTACGACGCATCGCAGTTGGCGGCTAATTGTCGGGATCTGTCCACGGCCGAATTCCGTCACGCGGTATCCGAGCAAATCCGCAAAACCTTTCAGCCGTACGGTGGAAAACTCGAAATTCTGATCGACCTGAAAAACATCACGATTACCTGGGTGCCATCCGCCAAGTCGCCGACACCACTCGAACTCGCCATCCAATTGCTACGGTCCCGAAAACTCCAGGAGGCTGTACCGATCCTCGAAACGCTTTTGAAGAGCGCGCCAAACAATCCTGAAATTCTCCGCAATCTGGGGATGGCGTACAGCGATCTGCGTCAATTCGACCGTGCCATCGAATTGCTCAAACGGGCAACCGAACTCGACGCGGGTAATGTTGACGGCTGGACGAGTTTTGGAGTGGGGCTGTATCGCCAAGGGCTACGAATGGAGGCCGCCAAGGCTTTTGAGCAGGCATTGGCGCTCGATCCAGACAATGTCCACGCGCATCGCAATTACGGCGTCTTCCTGGCGGACGGCGATAACCTCACGGATGCCGAGACGCATTTCAGGGCCGCACTGACGGCTGAACCGAAGGATTCACAGGCACTGCTGGGTCTTGGAGTGTGCCTGCGGAAACAGAATCGCACCCTTGAAGCCGAGAAATTCTTCCAGCAGGCGATCGACCTCGACCCTGATGGCGACATCGCGGAAATCTGCCGAACTGAGAGCCGAGAAATGGCTGAGGTGGAGTTTAAGCGGCGCGGGGTCACTGGCCTGCGTATGGATGCGGTGTTTTATTGCGCGGCGGCGTTGGAGCACCTTCAAAAGTTATCCAGCAAGCAGATCCAACAGTTCGGGCTCGAGATCGCGTTGCTCGGCCAGCAGGGGCTCGATGTCAATGACCCATCGAAAACCTACATGACGAAATCACTCCCTGGCGAACATAGCGGTCTGAAACTGGTGTCCTATATGTATTGCGCGTTCCAGCAGATTGACCCAAAACTCGACCTTGGATTCGATCTCGCCAAGGAATATCAGGCCGCGGTCGTTTTGTTTCAGAAAAAGAAGGCGCCGTAGGTCACAGCTCGAACAGTCCGGCGAATCGGCCACCAGGCGCATCAGGGAACGCCAGCGTCTCACCAAGCGTCACCACATCACCATCGCGTAGAATCGGGGTTAGCCACACGAAATGCGCGCCCTCGCGCGTCTCCATCGTCACAAAAAGTGCTTCGTCGCGATCCGCTGGTTGTAATTCCGAAACCTTGATCTCGCCTGCCGTGATCTGACGCAGCGTGTGATCGTTGGGCTTCTGGCGGAAGTATGTCCAGGATTCTGATATGTGGACAAAACCATAAATGTTGTTATCGCGAATGTGTTGCCGGAGTTGATCCGTCGCCTTGTCCCGGTCGTTATCCTTATCGACCGGCGCTGGCATCACGGCCGCCTTGCCGTCATCCGACACGAAGAAATACATTTCACCGTGGGTACGGTCTCGCAGAAAGACGGCTTTGGATTCTTCCTTCAGACTTTGGGCAAACCGCCGGAAGCAAGTCGCGCGATTCTGTGGACCCCAATTTTCTAGCGGTGACGGCATTTGATTTAGATACTATCCTGTCGCTGCCCCCGGCCAATCTGAATACGAGCACCGGGCTGCGACCGTTTCAATCTCCTTGGGACTCATTCCAGTGGCTTTCAAATGCTCCTTGGCCCACTCCGATGGTTCGGCACCGAGCCGCGCCCGCATATCCGCTACGCCCGCCAAGGCCATTTTCAGTACGTCAGGAACTTCCAGTGCGAGACGGAAGGTAACGGCAGCCTCCAGGTTTTTGGTGTCACCTGCCGAAGTGGCGAGCAGGTCTTTCGACAAATCTTTAACGGCATCGCCCCCAAGGTCAGCGTAGGCGTACGCCATGGCCGCCCACAGCCGCATCTCCTTCCAGAAATGGACATCGCTGCGGAAACCGTCAGGAAAATCAACCGCCTTAAAGATTGCCCCGCCTGAGTTTCCCCGCAAGAGCCTACGCATCTCCGTGTGCCAGAGTTTCGTGAACTCTTTCGAGAATGCAGGCCAGCGGAAGCCCGCCGTGGAGATTTGCTTGAAAGGAATCGGCTTGGGTTGATTCACTGGCATCGATTGTCGCAATGGGCCATGATTTGTCAATCGCATCCTGCGTTCAGTTCCGCGTCATTCCGTAGCCACGGGTCTTCAACGCAAATGCATCCATCAACGATCTCCTCAGAACCGATCGCCGCTCGCCACGATATTCCAGCCCTCGCGGGCGATCAGCCCAGCCACGCAATCGCCGCACAGCCCCAGCTTCTTTTTATTGATCCCGCTGAGGGCATGGCGCTTCGTTTCCGCCACAACGAAAAGCCGATTGGTCTTGTGCAAACAGCCGCCGCACTGCACTTCATCCTGCCCATCAAAGTCCTTGATCGCTTCGGCGGCGAACGCCTGGCTCAAGGCCGCTGATAATTGCTCAATGCTGAACTCAAATAGCTTGCCTGTTTTCATATTCGTCGCTCTTACCATTTCTAATCACGGAGGCCAATTCAGGAATGGCGCTGGTTTTCGCCTGCATTTGCTAGAGGTTTCCATCCTCACCGATTACACACTTCACCCGATTGTCGTTCTAAAGGGTTCGGTTATGGTGACAGCAGGTGAGGAATTTACGGTGAGGCTTCGGTGAGTTGGCAACGGTTGAGCAGATTAGCGGTAGACACGGTGAGACCTACCGCTGTTTTGTTTGATGTTGAGAGGTCTAAATACTGTCCGACATTGTTTCCGCTACAAGTTTCTCCAAGTCTTTAACAGAAAACATGAGTCTGCCAGTCACCAAGTTGCGAGGCAGCAAACCGCGCTTAACAACGCGGTCAAATGTTCTCAGGCTGAATCCTAATGCGTTCGCAGCCTCCACGCGGGTAAGGAGTAGTCGATGGTTTGAGATGAGGGGCGGCTTGGCTGGCTGTAGGTCCTTCAGTTTTGCTTGCATCTTCTCTACGACACGATCAGCAATTCGTTCCACATCTTCATCAGACATCGTGAATGTGAGCGTTGCCATTGCGATGACCTCCATGGTTACTACCGCCCAAGCTGGCCCAGAGCGGTTTCAGATCTTCATCCTCAATTGCGGCCGTCTGAACCGTCACCTTGTCCAACGCAATCGCCTGCTTCAACCACTTCTTCGCCTCATCAAATTGTTGCAGCCGCGAAGCGTAGCAGGCCAGGTTGTAGGGGAGGGTCCAGACCTTGGGGAATTTATCCACCACTGGCAGCAGGTGATCAAATGCTTCCTGAGTGCGCTGGAGTTCATGCAGAGCAAAGGAGCGATGAATCCAACCGTCGGTCCGATCGGGCGCGAGTTTGATGATGGCAGCGGCGATATCCACACAGGCGTCCCACTTCTTTTCCTTGGCGTAAATGTGCCAGCGGAGCTCCAGTACATCAGGGTGACCACGGAGCTGGGCTTGGATCTTCTCCAGTTCCTCGTTTGCTTCCAGGGGTAGGCCAAGATCCAGCCAACCCTCGGCGGCTTCCAGGTGGCGTTGATCGGTGAGATCAAAGGTCGTTTGAATCACCCTTTGAATATCAGGCATTTGCGCAGCACAAAATTGATCATCAAGGAAATCAGGATGCTGGCACCGAACGCCACGGTTGTCGTCATTCCCCAGTGAGTAATCAGCCAACCCATCAAGGCGCTACCGATCACCATGCTGATGCCTGATACCGCATAAAACATGAGAATTTCCAGGACACGGTTATGGCGGCCTGCTTCAAACACCCAGAAGATGTTGATCAAATAGGCGGTGAGGTTGGAAAAGAGGAAGGCGATGCCGTTGTCGAACATGGAATTCCTAGCACGAATGGCATCTGAGATCCCCATTGGATGCAGACCCAGCAACCGAACCACAGGGTCTTGCTGGCTCAAGGCTGGCAGCAGTAGGAGCGCACAGGCATAGAAGATGACGATATGCACCCCTGTCGCAATCCCACCTGCGATGGCGTACTTGATGAACTGCACCAACGGCGTGTGTTGGCGACCTGTGAACTGCTGAACCAGGCTCGGAGGGTTCACGTTGTTGGGTTCATTCATGCTTCAATAGTTCCCGCAAGAACACCACCGCACGACCATAAACATCAGGCTGCTTACTTGCCCTGGGTCCAGCCACATTCAGGTTCTCGATCTGATGGCCAAGGATCCAGTCCTTCACCGTCTGCACATCGACGGGTAGCGCTAGATCCACCACCAGACACGGCCGTTTATGTTTCCTCGCAAAATCAATCGTCAGCAATGTCCCGCCTTCAGGTTTGCCAATCGTGAGGGTCAACGTGCCATCCGAATCCCGTGCATTCCATTCAGTCCGCTGTTGATATTGGACCAGTGGGGTTTGTTCTAACGGATATTTGCTGGCAATCACACCATCTTCAGCCCGACGGCCCTGGGGACACCAACCACCACAGGGTATGCCAAGCTCAAGAGCAACATCCAAGGCTGCTCGATCCACGCCTGATTGACCTCCTGAGATGAGTTTCATGGGGTGATCTCGAAAGTAATATCAGACTTTTTTGTCTTTCTCAGGAAGCTCTTGCTGAATCAACTCTCCCCCTTCGCATGATGGGCAGCCATAGTCGGATATCTTAGCCGCAAACCTGTTGCAATCTTCGCAGCGACTTTCACCGACAAATCGGTTGCCACATCCACCACATTCATATAATGGCTCAATGTCACTGTCGTCACCCAGCTCTGAACCTTTCACCTCATTGCTACAGTTATCGCATGCAAACACTGTGTTCTCGAACTTCTTGAGTTTGTCTTGCTCTCGTCGTTGGCGGGCGCATTCTTTGTCCGTAGCTGGACGGTAGAAGACGGTGTAGTAAATAGGGTTAGCATTTACGTTTTCGACCACCGATACGAGCTTAAACCACTTAACATCACCAGCCTCAATTCGTCCAGGGATGGGACGGATTATAGAAGGCCTCTGCTTGATAGGGGCAAAATGCCACTGCCGTACTATTTTGTACACAGGGTCTTCCTGGGTAGTCTGCACATCGACCGCTTGTATGTTGGTTAGATCAGGCACTGGACATCGGGTGTGCCTAAGATATTCCTTGCCACATAAAGCTACCTTTTCCCACTGCTCAGCATCACACCATTCCTCAAAATCCCCATATCCCGCCTTGGTGATGATCTCCTGGTTACAGACGACACATTGATCCGCTTTGCACAATTCGGATTCAGGAATCTCTTCACCTTCTTTGTATTGATGTGGCCGTTTTGACTTCATGCGCGTTATCGTCCCCCGTAAATCTCGCTGTGCGCCTCGTGCGCCTTCCAATTCTCCGTGTACCGCTGGGCCAGCACCGAGTGCTCAATGACCAGCAGGTTCTCGGCGTTATGTTCCTCCGCCGCCTTGGTGAAATTGAAACTACCGGTGATCACGGTATCGTTGTCGATTACCATAATCTTGTTGTGGGCAATCGCGTGCTTGGCGTCGATTAGGGTGCGGATTCCCGCGTGGGCGATGAAATCCGCCTCGCTGTATTTCTCGGTGCGCTGGGACTTGTCCAAAATGACCGCAATCGCAACCCCGCGCTTGTGAGCGTCAACGAGTGCCTTGGCTATCGGGGCGCTGGTGAAGCTGTACGCTTGGACCAGGACGTTGGACTTCGCCTTATCCAATTCCGCAACGACGGCCTCGGTACAGCCGCCATGAGGCGAGAAGTACATGCGCACGCCGGGCGGTAACGGAGCCGCAACGCTCTTCTGGATCTGCTGGACGCCGTAGAAATAGCCACCGCCTGCCGCTGCCAAGATCAGGATGAGGGTGAGGAATCTACGCATCATGCGGGGATTCTAGCGCGGGCAACCCCAACGACAAGTCTAATGCGTCACTACGACCAAGCGCAGGAAACCGACGGTTATATTTGAACACAGCCAGATAGAAACAGTCTAACCATCACTCCAACATGAAATCCCGCACCAAAAATCTCACGGTCACGAAATCTCTCAGGCTCTCATCCGGGCGACGCCTTGCGCAACCCTCCAAGCCCATAAAAGAGCTCAGTTTGCTGAATAAAATTGCGAAAGTGACCGAGGATCTGCAAATGCTGCGCAGTCGGCTTTCCAATGCGGGTAACAACTTGGCGACGGTTGGAACTCATCGCATTTTGGCATTAGAAAACGATTTGGAACAGCTTTGGGAATTGCGACGACAAGAACAAGCTGCACCGTTGCGCCAGACAGTATTGTCCGACGAAGAAGGAAAATTGGTGAGTTTTTCTGTCGGTCGCCGTGGCAACTGATTACCTTGCTGAAAGTTTTGCGCTGCTGCTAGGGAATGTTGTCGCTCACCACGCAAACCCAATGCTGTCTAACCGCCGACGTTGCTCCTTCGATAGCTTTCCCTTCCCACCCCGCTGACGGCTGACCCAATCTGCCAATGACCTGCTTGCGCGAGTCCAAGGCACCCGACAGGTCTTGTGCTTCCGCTGGTAGGCTGTTAGGTCATCAAATCGCCGGTCCCACGCCACCTGAAGCGGGCTCCACGGGAAGCCCATGCGATCCAGTCGCTGGCGCTGCTGAGGAGTCAGCGGATGAAACCTGACTTGGCGGCAGAAGTCGTTTAGGCTCCGATGCGTCTTGCGAGGGATGTTCAGATGCCCATGCTGGCGCCAGAACGCTTCCAGCTCAGGCAGTCGCAGCGCAAACCGCCCCGGGAAAGACCCGAACCCAATTTCCTTCAACTGCTGGCGACAATTAAGCGATAGCTTGCCTGTCTTCATCCTCACCCGTTGCTTATACACCCACTTGGCCAGCCGACGATGCTCAGGATCGGCAATGGAAACGATGCAGTGACCATGCTGGGCCTGGAATCGCTTCAGCTCAGCAAAATGCTGGCGCCAGACGAAGTCGATCATGGTCCACTCGAACCCAAGTTGCGTAAGCCGCTTGATCCGCCATCTGGGCTGGAGCTTTTTTCGAGCCCGCAGGTTGTGCATCCAGGTATCCAAATGATGATGGGTTGCATCCTGTAAGCGTTGGGGGCAGACACCGAACTTGCGGGTAAGATCCAGCAACTCGAAATAGTGCATCAGCCAGCCTCGATCCTCACGGATGAAGTTGAACCCCATCTCCAACAGGGCGCGAATTTGATCATCACTCAGATGTTCAGGATGGGTACGAACCGCTGAGGCCCACTTCGCCAGGGATGGATTACCGCTCCAGGATGGTGGGATGTGGCAATGGCTGAAACGGGCTTTGAAGGCCCGTAGCTGGACCAGTCGCGGTTTCCATTGTGATGGGTCGATGTGGGTTAGGAGTTGGATTTGGCGCATCGTATCAGGATGACCCGAGATTGACCATTATGTCCCGCCGCCCTACGATGCCGTCGTGATGCCCGCCACCCCAAATCGCCCAACCTTCGAGGAATTCTGCGATAAATATCCAATTTGTCAGCAGGATTCAAAATGGCGGCTGATGGTCATCGACGGTAGCCCACCGTTTCGTGTTTTCGGGTTTACCAATTATGACGACCTCATCCGAGCACGGCAAGTTGCCTGGGACGATTACGACGAGTTTTTGAAAATTATTGCGGCCGAGAAAAGGCGTTTTGCGAGTCGGTCACGAGATTGACAACAGGGCGCAGTGGGAGTCGCGTCAACACCGCGGCGCCGATCAGCGGTGACATCCAACGCTGGATGCCCACCAGGGTTTCAATACGCTGGTTATATGAAGACCGTCGGCGTTTTCAATTTGCATCCTTTTCCGTAGTTGAGCCCGGGCTGCGGATTTCGGAGGAAGGTTGCCAGGCGTTTCGGAGATAGGTTGCCACTGAATCCGGACCATGGTTGCCAGTGATTCCGGTTTGAAGGTTGCCACTTTTTCGGGGGA
>Ga0209083_1001314_pt1 | contig 29189 bp, 27 predicted proteins | sample AM7aDNAmetaG_FD_184132 | JGI IMG/M metagenome (GOLD analysis project Ga0209083, IMG submission 184132) | Freshwater microbial communities from Finland to study Microbial Dark Matter (Phase II) - AM7a DNA metaG (SPAdes) (version 3) | ecosystem: Environmental > Aquatic > Freshwater > Lake ...
AACTATTTTCTCTGCAAGTTCGCGTGGGTTTTGAGCAACTTGTTTTGCAAGTACCATCGCAATATTTGTAGAATAATCACCATGAGAAAGGTCTTCTGGATGTTCCAAGTTTATAATAGGATTTGATTTGTCTATCTTGAGCTCCCAAAGTGCTGTTTTTATTGAGTTTTCTAATATGTTTCGAATCATTAGGCTTATAATACTATAATTTTGGGCTAAATTAAAGCGGCTTTTTGCAGGGCGAAAATCATCCTTGGGCATGTTATAATTAACTCGTTATCAATTTAATAATATAAATATGCAATCCCGTTAGAGACAGCGGTCGCTCGGGATAAAATTAAAATAATATTATTAGTCGATATTTTATTAATAAATAATTTTGATGGGAAACGGTTACGACCGCGACCTGTCTCTAACGGGATGCAACCAAAAACAACAGCAAAAGATTTTTTTCTATATCTAGCAATTACAATTGGACTTTATGTCAGCGTCGTAAGTTTTCTTTCCCTTATATTTTCAATCATCGACAAAGTGTTTCCTCTCATAGGTGAATATGCTGGAAATTATGATAGTACTATTAAAATTAGTATTGCGGCATTAATAATTTTCTTTCCTACCTTTTTCTATCTGACATGGCTCATATATAAAGATCTCAAAAAAAATCCAGAGAAAAAAGAAATATGGGTTAGAAAATGGATGATATATTTGACTCTCTTTATTGCTGGACTCACAGTGGCTATAGATTTGGCTGTACTTATTTACAGATTTTTGGGCGCAGAAGATCTCACGCTTCGATTTTTCTTAAAAATATTATTTGTCCTTTTATCTGCGGTTACTATATTCGTATTTTATTATTACAATTTAAAAAGACCAGTCAGAGAATACAAAGACTATATGAATATTTTTCTTGCTTTTATATCGGCCGTCATACTTGCAAGTATAATCTACGGAATTATGCTCATTGGTTCTCCTGCTTTACAACACGCTAAAATGCTCGACGAACAAAGAATAAATGATTTGACCAGTATACAAAGCCAGATAGTTTACGTGCAATGGCAAAACAAAGGTACAGTTCCAGCAAGCCTAGACGCTTTAAAAGATCCGATAAGTAATTATATGGTTCCGACCGATCCTGAAACAAAAGCAAATTATGAATACAAAATGATTTCAAAAAATAGTTTTGAGCTTTGTGCAACATTCAAGACAGTAGCCTCGACGACTACTTCAAATAATCTTACAATTACACCCGTTTCCTATCAAAATGGAATTGATTCAGCAAATGAAAACTGGCAACATGAAGCTACAACAACATGTTTTACAAGAGTAATAGATGAGAAACTTTATCCGATAAATAAGAATAAAATATAATAAAAGGCGGGGCGTAAACGCCCCGCCTTTTATTATATTTTATTTATAACCGTTATTTCATCTGTTGGAATTCCTGTTTTTTCACCATCAAATAATATATACTTGCCATCATCACTTATATTAGAAATTCTTTTTGCCTCAGAAAATTTATGCCATATTGCAAATGCCCCAATTTTTATTTTAGATTCAAATTCAATAATCATTTCTTGTGTGTCTTTATCAATAATTAGCGAGTACTTTAAGTTTGGATATTTTATTATAATATCATTTAAATATTTTTTTAAACTTTTTTCACTAATACCTTTTAGTTTTTTTGCCCTTTCGATTATTGTAGTGCCGGCATTTGTAAGTCTACCAACCTCATCATCAGTTATTTTTGTATGATTTAATTTTATTTTTTCAGTATATGTCTTTGTGAGTGAATCCCTATTTAATAACAGAGAAGATAGGTAAAAACCTTCAAACTCAACATCAGAATTATATGCCTTTATGTATTCTTGTTGTTCTCTCTCTTGTTTATGTTCAAGCTCAATTTTTTCTTCTTCTGTTTCTGGGGTTTTCTTTATTACAACCAAATTTTTATTGTTTTCCATATAGTTATTATATATTATCAGATGAACTTTTACCTGCCATATATCCCGAAGTCCAACAAAGTTGTAATGAATATCCGCCAGAAGACCTGTCAAAATCTAAAATGTCCCCTACCAAAAACAAATTATCATATAATTTTGATTTAAATTCCTTAAAATCAACTTCATTTAAATCAACTCCACCAGAAGAAACAATTGCCTTATCATATCCAAGCAAACTGTCGGCAGTGAGCTTAAACATTTTTAACATTTCTACAATTGCGATTCTTTCCGCTCTTTTAATTTCATTTGCAAACCATTCCCCATCCATTCCTATAATATCTAAAATTTTTAAATAGATTTTTTCTGGGACTTCAACTGGTATGAGATTTTTTATTTTCTTTTTTGGATTGTTTCCAAAAAGTTTTATCATTTTCTCGTGCATAATGTCTAGACCAACACCTGGGAAAAAATCTATGGCAACTTTTACCTCTTTTTTTTCTTTAAGTAAATCGCCGATAATTTTACTCATATTTATAATTGTTGGGCCAGAAAGACCCACGTGCGTAAAAAGAATTTTTCCTTTTTTACCCAAAACTTTTTTCCATTCTGATTTATCAGTTTCTTTTTTTAAAACCCATATAGAAACGCCAACATTTTCAAGCGTAATTCCAGCAAGTTCGGCTATCCATAGTTCTCTTACTTTTATTGGGACTAACGATGGATTTGAATCAGCAATTTTATGACCAATTTCTTTTAACCATTTGAAACCATCGCCGGTTGAACCAGTTTCCGGATGAGATTTTCCACCAGTCGCTAGTATAAAATACTTTGCTTTTATTTCTTCTCCATCTTCAAGTATTACAGAAACAATTTTACCTTTGACTTTTTTTATATGAGCTACTAATGCCCCGAGTTTAAATTCCACTCCATTTTCTTTCGCAAATTTTGTAAGAGCGCCCAAAACATCAAGCGCATTATCGGACTCAGGAAATACCCTAAAGCCCGGTTCAACTTTTGTTTTGATTCCCAATTTTTCAAAAAATCTTACAGTGTCATCTGTGCCAAAAACAGAAAGCGGTGAAAAAAGAAAATCTCCCTTTTTACCAAATTTTGAAACAAAATTTCTAACATTTGGGTCTGCATTTGTGAGGTTACATCTGCCTCCACCAGTTAAAAGTAGCTTCTTGCCCATAACATCATTCTTCTCCAAAAGTAGCACCTTGGCGCCAAATTTTGCGGAAATAGAAGCAGACATAAGCCCAGCAGGCCCACCACCAATGACAACAACATCCCAAATACTTGCCCCGTGTAAATTTTCACTATTTTTAAGCTTTTTCATAAATGTTTCATTTATTAGATATACAGATATTTAATGATATAGGTACTTCCTACAAAATTCTTTACGGGGTTTGGTTCCCCTGAACTCTTTTTCATTAATTGATATATTAAAGCAAAACCCAACAAAAAGCGAATTAGAGATGAAATAATTTGTGTTATACTTTTTGTTATGAAAAAAGAAAAAAACATTGAAGTTGAATTGAGAGCTTTGATAGACGAGAAGCAATTTATTGAACTAAATCATTTTTTATTAAAAAACGGAAATGATTTAGGAGAAGATCATAAAGATTCACATTTCTTTATTCTTCCAGACAAATTGCTAAAAGTCACAGACAATATAAGTAAAAATAACGCAAAGATAACATTAAAACTTCAAAAGATTGGCCTAAGTAGTGATTTTGAAGAAATTGATGTAAATTTTTCTCGTAAAGATGCTGATAATATCATAAAAATATTTAACCTTCTTGGTTTTACTAACTATATGTATTCTTATCAAAATCGCCACAACTATATCTATAAAAATGTTGAGTTTGCAATAAAATATACTGAAAGCTGGGGCTTTCATTGTGAAATGGAGATAATGGTAAATAATAAAAAAGAAGTGCCAAAGGTGCTTAAAAAAATGAACATGGTAGCAAAAGAATTAGGTTTAAAAATTATGTCTGATGATGAATTAAAGATTTTTATTGAAAAAATTCAAGCTGGTTGGAATAGAGGTTCGTATAATAAAGTACAAATTAAAAATAAAAAATTTTAATTTTTAATGCTATTTCCCCGTACTTCCAAAACCTCCTTCCCCACGAATTGTGCCAGACAATTCATTTGCTTCTTCAAAATTTACTTTTTCTTTTTTCTGAATTATCATTTGGGCGACTTTGTGTCCTTTTTCAAAAACATAATCTTTTTCGCCAAAATTTATTATACCAACGAGCACTTCACCTCTATAAGATGAATCTATTACTCCACCGATAGTTTTTAGTCCGTATTTCATAGCAAGTCCACTTTTATCCCAAATCAATCCTACATATCCTTCTGGTATTTCCATAGCAATTCCTGTTGGAATAGCAAATCTTTCTCCCTTTTTTAAAATAATAGTTTCTTTTGCACACAAATCAAATCCCGCATCATCATTGTGCGCATATTGAGGAATTTTTACATCTGGGTGTAATTTTTTAATTTTCAAAATCATTTTTTCGAAAAAAATTAGGCTTTGAGTATCTTATCAATCCTCTTCGCTAATTTAATCATATCCTTTTCTTTAGCTCCTCTTGTTGTTTCTCCAGCAGTTCCTATACGAATACCTGAGGGGTCTATTGGACTTCGTTTTTCATTTGGAATAGTGTTTTTATTCACAATTATTCCTTCTTTTTCAAGTTTATCACTTGCTTCTTCCCCACTAATTCCTTTTCCTTCCATCCAAGTGTCCATCAAAATCAAATGGCTGTCTGTTCCACCTGAAATTATTTTCCAACCGAGTTTTTTTAATTCTTCCGCGAGAACTTTTGCATTTTTTACAACTTGTTTTGCATATTTTTTGAAAACTGGTGTGTTTGCTTCTTTCAAAGCAACAGCAACGGCAGCGATTTGATTCATGTGAGGACCACCCTGAAGTCCTGGAAATACAGCTTTATCAATTTTTTTTCCAAATTCTCTTGCGTCTATTTTTGAAAAAATTAATGCGCTTCTTGGACCACGTAAAGTTTTGTGAGTTGTTGTTGTAACGATGTCTGCATATGGAAAAGGTGATGGATATGCGCCCCCTGCGACAAGTCCACCGAAATGAGACATGTCTACCATGAGTATTGCTCCGCAAATATCTGCAATTTCTCTAAACTTTTTAAAATCTACAATTCTTGGATATGCGGTAAAACCCGCAATTATCATGTTTGGTTTTTCTGTTATTGCAATCTTTTTTAATTCTTCATAATCCAAAACTTCAGTATCTTTATTTGCTCCATAAGGAATTTGATTCCAAATTATTCCAGTAGCAGAAACTTTATGCCCATGTGTAAGGTGCCCCCCACTTGAAAGCAACATCCCCATTACTTTTCCACCTTGTGGGACAAGGGCAAGATATACTGCTAAGTTTGCAGGTGAGCCGGAGAGGGGTTGCACGTTTACGTGCCATGCATTTTTTGAAAGACTAAAAGCTTTTAACGCTCTTTCTCGACAAAGTTCTTCGACTTTATCCGTAAAAGTCTGACCTTTGTAGTATCTTTTGTGAGGATATCCTTCTGAATATTTATTGGTAAATTTTGAACCAAGAGCTTCTAAAACATCGTCAGAAACATAGTTTTCTGAAGCAATAAGAGAAATATTTTTTTTCTGCCTTGCCTCTTCTGCTTTAATTAACTTTTCAATTTGTTTGTCTTTCATTTAATTGATATTTAAATTATTAACATAATAAGAGTATCACTAAAACAAAACTACTGCACTATTGATTAATGGATAGTATAATTGTAATATTATTAAACAAAATAATTTTATGAATCAACCAATAAAATATAAGCCTTATTCTGAAAGAACAGTAGATTCTCAGTACAGAGAATTACTAGCTAAAATATTAAACGAAGGAGTAGAGGTTCTTCCTGTACACGGAGAAAAAGCAAAAATGTTGGTAGGGCAACAATTAAGATATAAAATGGAAAACGGCTTCCCTGTTATAACAGAAAGAGATATGTCAGGACCTTTCTTTACAGCAGCACTCGCAGAACATATTGCATTTTTACATGGGGCAAGAACCCAAGCAGAATTAGAAAAATTTGGTTGTAAATTTTGGAAAAAATGGGTTACAAAAGAAAAGTGTGATATTTTTGGTCTGCCCGAGGGAGATTTAGGTGATGGTTCTTATGGTGCAGCTTGGGCCGCTTTTCCAACAGCAGAAGGAAAACCTTTCAATCAGATAGAACATTTAGTAAAGCAAATTAAAGAAAGACCATATCTTCGTACTCACATTCTTTCTCCATGGATTCCACAGTATACACTTCAACATTCTGGACTAAAAAGAAAAGTTGTAGTAGCACCGTGTCACGGATATATCCACGTCTTAGCTTTTCCAGAAACAAAAGAAATTAGTATTCATCATTTTCAAAGAAGTGGTGATTTCCCCGTTGGAGTTCCATTCAATATGGTTCAATATGCAGCTTTTGGGATGATGATTGCACAAATCTTAGGATATACTTTCAAAGAAATGGTTTATACTTTTTCTGATGTACATATTTATGAAAGCCAATATGAATATGTGAAAGAATTATTAAAAAGAGAACCGAGAAAACTCCCTACGGTTAAAATAAACACTGAAAAGAAAGAAATACTAGACTTTACTCCAAAAGATTTTACCCTTGAAGAGTATGATCCGCATCCCAAAATGCTTATACCAACACCTATTTAATATTTAACTATTAATTAAAAAATGAAAAAAGGAAATTTTGTTAATCTCACCAATGCACGACCAGGAGTATACGAAAAAGTTATAAAAAAAATAAAGGAGTCTTCCATCTGCCCATTTTGTCCTGAACACATAAAAAATATTCATAAAAATCCAATAAATGAAAAAAAATATTGGTTGGTTACAGATAATATGTATCCATATAAATCAACAAAAAAACACCTGCTTATTATTCACAAAAAACATATAGAACATTTTAATGATTTAACGGAAGAAGCATGTATAGAATTATTCAATATAATAAGAGACGAAAACAAAAAATTTAATATAGAAGGTGGAACTTTTTTGATGCGCTTTGGTAACTCAAAATACACTGGTGCTTCAGTATCACATTTACATTGTAACTTGTTACAATCAGACCCTGACCATCCAGAATATGAAAAAGATAAAGGAGTAATGACCAGAATAGGATAATTACTTAACTAATATAATCTCTACTCCGTATTGTTTTAAAATATCTTCGGCATCCAAAAGTGAATAACCTTTTGAATAATAAATTTTCTTTATTCCAGCTTCAGCGAGCAACCTTGCACATGTGGGGCAAGGAAAAGTTGTTACATAAACAGAACTTTCATTTAAACTGACTCCGTTTTTTGCAGCTACGGCGATGGAGGCTGCCTCGGCATGAATAGCGGTACATAAATCAATTCTTATACCTGCATCAAAATTATTGCGTGGATCTCCGTTTATATATGGAGAAAAATTTGTTGGTAAATGTTTATTATAACCAGAAATAAGTATTTTTTTATTTTTTACGATAATAGCTCCGACTTGGCGCCACCAATCACTACTTTTACTAGCTTCTTTAAATGCCTTACCCATTAGTTCTCTATCCATCTCATCTATTGATACTTTTCTGTTTGGAGAAATTTCGTATTCTTTAAGAGAAATCTGTTTATCCCACCTCAAAAAAACCTGCTCAAAAACCACTTCTTTACCTTTCAAATATTTTTCTGCAAAAATCTTACTAACATCTTCATCCGGCATTATTATCTTATTAAATTCTTTTAAAAATTTAGAAATATTATTTTTATTTAAAATTTCTACTTTTTTTACAAAAGGAGAAAGAGCTAGGGTAGCGACTTCTGGTTCGAGCATCCTTATTTCTCTAGAAAGATGGGGTATTTCTAATAAAAAATCTTTTCCTATTATAAATACTTCTTCGTTATTATTCTTTGAAAAAAATTTTATATATCCAGAATGTATAACCGGCATAAATGCCAAAACAGCTTTTTTCATTGTAATTTAATTACTTATTAAATTTTTCCAAAAAATCTTTTGTGAGTTGGTTTATTTCTGAAGCAAGTTTTTCAGCCCCTTCAATAAATAAAGTCCTTATTCTTGCTGAAGTTGTTGTAGTTGATTGTGGCGGAAGCATAACTATTTGCCCACAATTGTTTTTATATTCCATCGCCATCTCTTTTGGAAAATCTGTTGTTGATTTTGAAACAATGAGCACGTCCGGCTTAACCAATCTTATCAAATCACCTATTTCATGTTTTGTCTCTCTCAAAACCAAAAAATCAACATGCCTCAAATGAGCCAGCATTTTTAATCTTTCATCTTGTGGAACTATTGGTCTTGTAGGGCCTTTTCTTAATCTAGTTAATTCATCAGAATCAACACCGACTATTAAAATATCCCCGTGAGATTTTGCATTCTCAAGGTATTTTGCATGCCCCTCATGTAGAAGATCATAAACTCCTTGAGTCAAAACGATCTTATACCCCATTTTCTTAAGCACCGTTACAAGTTCACCTAATTGCTTAAAATCTTTTACAAACCGATTTTCAAATTCAGTTTTTCCACCCAATATTTGTTTAATTTTTGTTTCAAGCATAATTGATTAAGGTTATAAGCTATAGTATAGTTCTATTAGAATAGATGTCAAATTAATTATGCGAAAAAATATATGTCCCAAATAAATATAATAGCTGCAATAGATAAAACAAGAGTCCTTGGTAAAAACAATGACCTTGTTTGGAAAAATGTCCCAGGAGATTTAAAAAGATTTAAGGAAATAACAACAAGCCATCCAGTAATAATGGGAAGAAAAACTTTTGAATCAATTGGCTCTAAACCTTTACCAAACAGAACAAATATCGTAATAACTAGAAAAACAGACCTTAAAATACAAGGATGTTTTGTCTTTCCGTCTTTAGAAAAAGCAATAGATTTTGCTTCAAAAAAAGATGAGCAAATTTTTATAATAGGGGGTGGAGAAATTTACAATCAATCTATAAAAATGACAGATAGATTGTATCTTACTTTAATTGATGCTCATGGTGATGGAGACGTATTTTTCCCAGATTATAATGAATTTAGAAAAATTGTTTCATCACAGGATGTGCCAGCAACAGAAAAATTTCCTTATACTTATAAATTTGTTATTTTGGAGAAATAATACTACAATACAAAAAGCGGGTTTGCTTCGCAAACCCGCTTTTTGTATTTTGATTTCTTTATTTAACGTCAACCCCCATTGACCTTGCTGCTCCTTCTACCATTTTTATTGCGGCATTTATATCATTTGCATTCATATCTACCATTTTTCTTTCAGCAATTTGTTTGACTTGGGCTTTTGTAATGGTTCCAACTTTGACAGTGTTTGGTTTACCAGAACCTTTTTCAACACCTATTGCCTTCAATATCATTCCGGCTGTAGGTGGAGTTTTTAGAATAAAATCATAGGATCTATCTTCGTAAACGGTAATAACTACAGGAAGAGTGTCTCCTATCATAGCTTTAGTTGCAGTATTAAATTTGTTGACAAAGTCACCAATGTTTATACCTGCCTGACCCAAAGCTGGACCAATAGGTGGAGCTGGTGTAGCTTTTCCTGCTGGAATTTGTAATTTTAATTTTTTTGCTATTTTTTTTGCCATATTTTTAGTTTTAGTTAATTAGAGGCTTAAAGATACTAACGCGAAAACATTAAATAATCAAGTTATGCTTTTCTTATTTGTAACAAATCAAGTTCCACCGAAGTTTCTCTTCCAAACATAAGCACCATTACTCTTGCTTTTCCTTTTTCTCCGTCTACCTCATTAATCTTTCCTTCGAGATCTTTGAACGGTCCATCAACTATTTTTACTGTATCACCAATTGAAAAATCTACCGCGTGAGAAACTTTGTTGACATCCATTCTTCCTAGGAAGAAATCTACTTCTTTTTGTGATAGCGGTACTGGATGAACACCGGTTCCAACAAACCCTGTAACGCGAGGAGTGTTTCTGACAACAAACCAAGATTCATCGGTAACAATCATGTCTACCATAATATAACCTGGGTAAACTTTTTCGTCTTCCTCAACTCTTTTATTGCTTTTTATTTTAATTTTCTTTTCTACTGGGACAACAACATTAAAAATTTTATCGCCCATGTTTAAAGAATCTATTCTTTGTTTTAGATTTCTTGCAACTGCATTTTCATAACCTGCATAAGTGTGAATTGCATACCAGTGTCTTCCTCCTTCTATTGTTTGTTTTGCCATGATTTAATATTTAAATTTTATTTATATAATACTTTTAAGACCTAGCGAAAATAGATAATCGAAAAGTCCTAGATACGCTGCAACCGCAATTGAAATTACAATGACAAGTACAGTAAATATAATAGTCTGGTTTCTTGTTGGCCAGCTAACATGTTTCATTTCTTCTTTTGTCTCTAGAATATAATTTGATAATTTTGACATATAGTTATATTAATTTTTATTTAAAAACCCCCGAAGGGGCAACAAAAATATAGTACCACAGAATAAAGGTAAAAAGCAAGTCATAAAAACAGGCGGTTTTGCTTCGCAAAACCGCCTGTTTTTTCTGTATTTATTTACTATTTATCTTATCTCATAAGTAATACTGACATTTGAAGTGATTTTGTTTTCTCCTGTTGGTAATACTGCATCAACTGCGCTCTTCATTGATACTCCAGATGCCATAGCACCATAAAATACTGGGGTAGGATTTCCTCCTTCCGAATATCCAACTATTTTAACAAGTCTAACACCTAAAGCTTTTGCAAGTTTTGTTGCTTCGCTTCTTGCTTGCACTATAGCTTGGTCTCTTGCTTGCAAAACCAAATCATCATATTTTTCTTCAGTAAAATTAAGGCCACTCATATTTGTGACAGACAAAGTTCCTAAATCAGAAACGATTCTTCCTGCTTTTGTAAGGTCTCTTACTTTAATTTCAATACTTTGTGTTACGTCATATCCGGCCAAAACTTGTGTTCCGTTAAATGGATACACTGCTGAATTTACATAATTATATCTTGGGCTAATACTGTAATCTGTTGTTTTTTTGTCGGTTTCAAGAACACCGTCCGCTTTCAAAGTGTCCATAATTTTCCCAATTTTTGTATTTACAGCATCAGTTGCTTTTGCAACATCCATATTTTCTTCCATAACACTAAAAGAAATTGTTGCAATATCTGGTGTTACATAAATCTCCCCTTTTCCACTGACAACAATAGTATCTTTTTGAATATTGCTTTTATCATAACCATCTCCACAGATTAATTTCCAAGCAATAATTAAAATGATTATAAAAATAATAAATTTGATAATTTTGTGCCACTTTCCAGCTGGACACCATCCAAACTTCTGGCACATTTTGCACCCACACCCCACTTCAACATTTTTTTCTTCCATAATTTATATTGGTTAAAATTAATAACTTTCTTATTATAACATATTTTTTTGTCTCTTATATGCAGTAAGAACATTTTCAAAAAGTGAAACTACGGTGGTTGGCCCAACCCCGCCAGGAACGGGTGTAATCGCAGAAACAATACGAGAAACAGATTTAAAATCTACATCACCAAAAATATTATTACCCACCTTTGTTATTCCAACATCAATGATTATTTGTCCTTTTTTAACGAAACTTTTTTTAATAAAATTTGGTCTTCCAATAGCAATAACTGCAATATCAGAATTTTTTATTTCTTTTTTTAAATTTTTTGTCTTACTGTGACAAATAGTAACTGTTGCATTTTTATTCAATAAAACTAAAGCTGTCGGTTTTCCAAACAGAAAAGACCTGCCGACGACAACAACTTTTTTCCCTTCTAGTGGAATTTTATAAAAATCTAACAACGAAATTATTCCTTTTGTAGTAGCTGGAATAAATCCATTGTTTTTTGATATAACACTCTCAAAAAGAAACCTTAGGTTTTTTGAATTTAAACCATCAACATCTTTTTCTGGACCAATTACCTCAATAACATTCAAAAGATTGATGTTTTCTGGTAACGGTAATTGAATAATAATTCCATTAACATTTGATTTTGAATTTAAAGATTTAATTCTTGAGATAATACTTTTTTCAGAAATATTATTATTAAATTGTATAAGTTCAACTTCAAAACCAAGTTTTTCACCAAAAATCTTTTTTTGTTTTACATAAACATCTGATCTCTCATTGTTTCCAATCTGAATAATAACTAGTTTTGGCTTTTCACCTAGTTTTTTCAATTCCAATTTGATTTTTCCAGCAATAAAATTGCTTACTTTTTTACCATCTAAAATTTTCATACGATTTATTTAAACCATCTAGCAAAAATACCGCAAGGCAGTAGCCTTTTTGCCTTAGATTCTTGTATTGTAAGTTCACCTATTTCAAATTGGCCACTATATTTTTCCACAAGAGGTTTTAAAGCATTAAAGTACGCCTGTGAAGAATATCCTGCAGCATAACCATTTATAATAAAGAAAAGTGGATTGTCAGAAAGTATTTTTGAACATTCTTCCAAAAGTTTAAGAAAATCACTTTCAATTTTCCATATTTCTCCTTTTCCTCCCCTGCCAAATGATGGTGGGTCCATTATTATTCCGTCGTATTTCCCACCGCGTTTTATTTCACGCATTACAAATTTTCTTGCATCATCAATAATCCAGCGGACTGGTTTTTTATCAAGCCCACTAAGCTCGGCATTTTCTTTTGCCCAAGTAATTGCAGATTTTGAACCATCAACATGTGTTACCTCGGCACCAGCAGAAAGTGCTGCCAAAGTTGCTCCACCAGTATATCCAAAAAGATTTAAAACTTTCACCCTGTTAAATCCAGCTTCGCTGGGATCCGCCTTAAGCGGATATTTAACAGGGTTAATTGGTCTTCCTGCTGCCTTTATTTTCTCTTTTATAAAAATCCAGTTTGGTTCTTGTTCAGGAAAAACTCCAGTATGTTTGAAAGCTGTTGGTTTAATATTAAATTTTAAATTATCAAATAAAATCTGCCATTCATTTTGCATGCTGGCGTTTTTCTTTTTCCAAGTTTTTTTATCGGCACCAAAAGTAGCATCTGCATTTTTCCATTCATTTTCAGACAAAGTTTTATTCCACAGAGCTTGTGGGTCTGGTCTTCTCAAAACATATTTTCCATAGCGTTCAAGCTTTTCTTCATTTCCGCTATCAATAAGCTCATAGTCCGCACTTGGTAAGGTTTTTAAAATCTTTGGTTCCATGGTATAGAATATAGCACATTAAAATTTAAGATTAAATGTCCTTTTTGAATTCTCTAATAGTTGTATCCTCACTGTTTCTAAACTTTCCCCACGAATTTCAGCGATTTTCTTGACTACTTCTATCACATAAGTTGGTTCGTTTCGCTTCCCCCTATAAGGTATTGGTGCAACAAATGGTGCGTCAGTTTCTGCATGAATTTTATCAAGCGGAATGTTTTTTATAATTTCATCATACTGGCGAGCAAATGTAATAACGCCTGTAAAAGATATTGTAAAACCTAAATCAATAAATTTTTTTGCCCAATCTAAACTTCCGGCAAAAAAGTGCATATTTCCTTTTACTTTTCCATCATATTTTTTTAATATTTCGTAAGCATCTTCATATGCATCACGAATATGAAGCATTAGGGGTTTTTGATATTTGTCAGCATACTCAATTTGTTTTATAAATTCTTTTGTCTGTCTTGCTTTTTCAGCTTCAACGTCGCCAGCTATTCTAAAATAATCCAGCCCGCACTCGCCTATTGCCACAACTTTTGGATTTTTTACAAATTCTTCATGTTTTTTTTCATCAAAAGTTTCGCTCTTTTTATCAGTTGGATGAAGTCCTATACAAGCAAAAATATTTTTGTTTTCACTTGCAATTTTTACAGCATTTTTTGAGCTTTCGTAATCCGAGCCAACACAGATAGTAGCAACATCATTACTTTCCATTCTTTCTAGAACAGCAGCAAAATCATTTTTATAATCTTCAAAACTCAAATGAGAATGTATATCAATAAAACTAATTTTCATATTATTCTTTTCTTACAAACAAGGGGGTTTCTGGCTTTTTGTTTTCTTTTACTAATTTTTTAATTTTTTCTGAAGTTTCTGGCAAAATTGCTTCTAAATGTATGGCGATTTCATAAACACCAGAAACTAATTCTTCTATAATTCCAATTGCTTTTTCTTTTTCTGTTTTTATAAGTTTAAAAGGTTGAGTAGTTTGAATTTTCGCGTCTAATTCGCCTATTTTTTTCCAAATAATATTTGTTGCTTCTTGAAGGTTATATGTTTCCACTGCTTTCTTAAAATCTTCCGACAAAGATATAAGGTCAATTTCAACTGGTTTTTCAATGTTGTTTTGGGACATTGTCATAACCCTACTTACAAGATTGCCAAGTCCGTTTGCAAGATTAGCATTATAAGCATCTTTAAACATTTCTTTTGTAAATGGGGTGTCTTCAAAAGGAGCAATTTCTCTCGTAACATAATACCTCATAGCTTCTGTGCCATATTCATTTATCAATTCAACTGGGTCTGCAACATTACCGATAGATTTGCTCATTTTTATTCCACCAGCACCAGTAACAAAGCCGTCTATAACAATTGTTTTTGAATTTGGAAGGCCTGCAGCCATAAGCATTGACTGCCACATTGCTGATTGTTGGCGAAGATTATCTTTTCCACAATATTGCACCATTCCGCCCGTTTCAACTTGCCAAGTATTAAACTTTTCCATATCACTCGGCCAGCCGATAGCAGAAATATAATTTATTAATGCATCAAACCAAACATAGACAACTTGGTTTTCATCACCTGGCACTTCTATCCCCCACGGCATTTTTGATTTTAATCTTGAAATACTAAAATCGGTCAAGCCTCTTTTTATAAAAGCCCTTATTTCATTAAATCTAAAATTTGGAATTACAAAATCTGGATTTTCTTCATAAAATTTCAAAAGTTTATCTCCGAATACTGAGAATTTAAAAAAATAGTTTTCTTCATCAATATATTCTATTTCTAGATTTGGGTGGTCTGGGCATTTGCCATTTACAAGATCAGAATCTGATTTTCCAAGCTCACACCCAACGCAATATTTTATTTGATAATTCTTTTTGTAAATAAATCCGTTTTTATCGCATAATTTCCAAAATTCTTGAGCAGATTTTATGTGGTGCGCATCAGTTGTCCTTATAAAATTAACATCTTTGGATATACCCAAAAGATTTAATAATTCTTTAAATTTATTTGCATAATAATCGGAGTATTCTTCAACACTTTTGTTTTCCTCTAGAGCTTTCTGATAAATTTTTTGGCCATGTTCGTCTGTGCCTGTATTAAAAAATACATCAAAACCTTGAAGTTTTTTGTATCTTGCTATCACGTCAGCACGGACAAACTCCAAAGCGTGACCCATGTGGGGGCTTGCATTAACATACGGCAGAGTTGTCGTTATATAAAATTTTTTATTATCTTTAGACACGATTATTTATTATGCTTTTTCTAATTCTTCTGCTTTTTGCCAGAAAAGTGTTCTCTTTTTCTGCACACCATCAACCAATTCCATTAAAGCAGAGACCATAGGAACCGACAACACTATTCCAAGAAAACCTGCTAATTTAAATCCGATAATAATTGCAAGTATGACTATAATTGGAGAAACTCCAATAACTTTTTTTACAACTAAAGGATAAATAAGGTGATTTTCAAATTGTTGAATAATTATGTAAAGTCCCAAGACTAAAATCGCTGGAGCAAAACCTCCGCCAACAAACGCCATGAGTATAGCTGGAATTGCTGACAAAACGGGACCAAAAACTGGAATAATTTCTAAACATCCAGCGAGGACTGAAAGAAGCAAAGCGTTTTGAATTCCAAGTATTGTGAGTCCTAAATATAGAAGAACTGCAATAATAATTCCTAATAATAATTGCCCCTGCATCCACTGCCCTATTTTTATTTGTGATCTTTTCCACAAAGCGACAACGTATTTTTCATGTTTTAATGGTGTAACTAGACGTAAAAATTTGGCAACCCCATCTTCCTGAACAAGGAGATAAAAAGATAAAACTATTATCAAAATAAATGATAGAAGTCCTCCGAAAATCGCGCTTACAATATTTATAAAACCATTTGAGACATTTGAAGAAATACTCTGAATACTTCTTACGAGATCACCGAGACCAAAACTTGTGCTGGGAACAACTGTTTTTATTTGATTTTGAGCATCAGTAACTAACTGACCAGGATTATTTACTCCATCAGATAAAGTTTGAACTACTTTTTGAGAAGTTACTACGCTTTCATTACTTATATTTAAAGGATTCCAAAGAGTTGTTGATTCTAAATATTTTGGTAATTCTGTAAGCAAAGAGCTTGCTTCATTCAATACTGAAGGAACAAAATAAAACATGAGCCCAACAAAAACGGCAAATATGCTTATGTAAGAAATAATTGCAGCTGGAAGTCTATGGATTTTATATTTGCGGAAAAAAGTGATTAAAGGTTCCATTCCAGAAGCAATAACAACGGCCACTAAAACAACCAAAACTAAATCTTTAATAAAATATAAAAAAATTATTAATAAAATAATACCTACGCCTTTTAAAATAGAGCTCGGAGTAATGTTTATATTTATTCCTTTAGTTTCTTGTTCCATAAAATAAATAATAACATTTAATAATGTTTTTTAAAAGCAGAAGAGCGGCACCTACGGTGCCGCTCTTTTTCTAGTTTTCCAATTCTTTCCACCCAGAAATTACCCATCCGACAGAAGAACTGGTGCTAAATGATAAATTTGCAAGCCCAGAATCATAAGTAACACTTGCCCCCCCAGAAAGAGTTATTGAATGACCCATCACCGAGCGAGCACCAGAACTACCATTAATATTTACATCACCATATGGTGCTACTAATACAATGGAACCAGCACCACCAGAAAGAGAGATTGCTGAGTTATTATTTTGACAATGATTTGTAATTGAACAAATAGAAGTTGAAACAACTATTGGATAGCTTCCTGATGTGCCGGAACCTTCAAACACTGAATTCCCATTAATATTTACATATCCGTCAGCCAAAATAATAGAGCTATTTTTACCAAAATCAGGTGATAATTTTATTTTTGCTCCATCAGTCAAAGTTACGTTACCAACAACCCACAAAGTTCCTGTAACCATAAGTGTACTACCCCCTTCTACAATCAAATCCCCACTAATTTTGCTCGACCCAATAACATCATTTTCTTTATTAACTAAATAGTCTCCTTTGTTGATACCTCCTTTTAACGCTTCTGCTTTCCACTGATTAATATTTTTTTCTGATACTGGTGCAGTGACAACATCTGAAATACCATGACTTGTATCACAAACTTTTTCGTTTGCATTGTTTGTTCCAGTCAAACAATATAAATTTCCTATAAGATTTACACCCGAGACATCTTTTGCCCAAGCTGTGTTTGTGGAACTTGCACCGATATATGTATAATTATTACCAATAATTTGGCTACCAGACGTAACTACCGCAGAGCCAACAATCTTTGCTCCATCACTGCCCGTAATATCACCGTCTGAATAAGTGTTTCCTAAAACTTGACAGTTGTTACATATATTTAAACCTCCGTCTCCAGCAAAAATCCCATAATCAAAAGAAACCCATGCACCTTGTATAATTTTTGCTTCTATATTTTTTTTATAACCATTCTCGTTTGATGAAGAGATTATTATTTTCCCCGTCGTAGTATCTACAATGCTTGTGATTGTATTATAACCATCCAAAGACAAATTTTCTGGCGACCCAACATTGAGACTCATAGTACTATCCTTCAATCTATAAATAATATCTTCAACCCCAGATTCTGAAAGATAATAACTTTGTTTTGCACCCCAAATATCTCTGGCAGAAAAAATTTGATTAATGGTCGGTGTTGAAAGTCCTAGAATAATAATTAATGAGACCATCATAAAAATTATTGTCGTTAAAAGCATCACATATCCTTTTTTGTTTTTAATTGAAATCATTTTTTGTACGATCCTCTTAATATTGCCGTGTTATAAAACAATTCGTCCTTCGTTTGATTATCGACGGTTGTTTCTAGTGTTATTTGTATTTTTACCGCAAAAGATTTCCCAGTATTTATTGGTGTAAAAATTAAATTTTTAACTAAAACGTCTTTAGGGGTTAATGGGCCAATTAAAACCATGGTTGATGTACTAATTCCTCCATAAAAATTAAGCTCAGAATCTGATGAGATAGAAAATTGGACAATATTTGCTGTTGGATTGCTTTGGTTCATTATAAGAACCCCGTCAGATGTTGTAGCGATACTATCGGAAGCACGTATTTCTCGAACCATTCCTTCCATTGCTCCATATCCGGCATTTCTAATGTTTGTATCTGCAAATGAATTCCTATTTGATCTTAAAACAACAACCATAGACTGGATTACAACAAGAGTTATCAGAGTCATAAGAGAAAGATATATCATCATCTCTATTAATGTAAAACCGTTATTATTTTGATTTTTAAATTTAAAAAACATATTTATAAAATATTCATTATGTATGTCGAGAGGTTTTTTGTTGTTGTAGAATTTTTAGATTGCCAAGAAATCGATACTGTTATTTTTTTAGTATTCAAATCTAGAGTACCACCAGTTGAAACTATCCTTCCATTTGAATCTCTGTAAACAGTACCAACTTCAAATGTTCTAACAAAATTAGAATCACTTGTTGTGGGTGTTGTGGTGGCTAACCATGTGGAAGAAGTTGTATCAAAATATAAATAATAATTTACATTACCCAAAAGAGTGCTAATATTATTCCAACCAGTATCTCTAATTACCTTAACGGCTTCTATCCCTTCTTCCCCAAGATAAGCGCCTTTTGCAGAATTTAAATTTTCTGCCGCCCCCGAAAGATACATATTACTAGCAGTAATAAGAGAGCCTAAAACAATAGAAAAAATAAAAACAGCAACTAAAATTTCGACTAATCCGGAACCTTTTTTTAAGTTAAGTCTTTTCATACTATATACTTTATACAGCATACCAAATACTGATTTAATTTTTCTCAATTATTCCAGTAGAATATATTCTTATTGTATTACTTTCTGATGGATCATTTAAAACTGTAATAGTAATTGTACCGCTTGCACTTGTATTTCCAGATACATTATTAAAAATAATATCAGTATCTATACCTGTTGAAGTACTTATCGTGACAAGATTTGAAATTGGAAACTCCTGGTTTTCGGTTCCATAATTATTTTTAAAAGAAACTAATTTATTATTATAAATTCTAACACCATAATTGGATGCATCTTTGGAAGATACAGCTAAGGATTTTGCCTCATTTAAAACAGAAATTGTAGATACAACCGTTGTGTTTAACGCCTCACTTCCACCAGTTTTGCTAAAAGATGGAATAACTATCGAAACTAAAATTGCCAGTATCGCAATAACGATTAACATTTCTACAAGAGAAAACCCGATTGAGTTTTGTTTTTTTGTGTTTATTTTCATTCGTAATATTCTTGAATTATTTAAATTGAATCAGTCAAGGAATAAATTGGTTTGATAATAGCTAAGGCAAAGAACCCAACGGCGAGACCAATAATTACCATAAGTACAGGCTCAATTATTGTAGACATATTTTTTGTTTTTTGGTCTACAGAATCTTCATAAAAAGTAGCGACCTCCATAAACATAGAGGGAAGATTCCCAGTTTCTTCACCTACAACAGTCATTTCAGCGACAAAAACTGGACACAAATTTGTATTTGCCATAAAAACACTTGAGATGGTTTCGCCTTTTTCAACGGCATTTATCGCAGTGGTCAAAATATCTTTAAAATATCCATTTTGTATAACATCTCTTGTGATAGAAATAGCCTCAGCATAAGGAACTCCAGAAGATAAGAGAGATGAGATTGTTCTTGTAATTCTGGCTGAATTTATTTCTCTTACGAGATTACCAACAACCGGAAGTTTTAAAATTATAAACTCAAAAAATCTTTTGCCTTTCTTTGAGTGAAAAAATAAATAAAAAACAATAAATACTATTACAACAACAAGTAAAGTTACCAGAATATTATTTTTAAGAAAATCGCTTGTATTAATTAAAATCTTAGTAAATATAGGCAATTCTAGTTTTAAATCTTTAAAGGTAGCGGTAATACTTGGCACGACAAGAATTAGCATAAGAAATCCTATGACAATCATCACGGAAAGAATAATCCCAGGATATATCATTGCCCCTTTTACTTTCTTTTTAAGTTTATAGGTTCCATCCATTTGGTTTGCAACAATTTGCAAAGATTCAGATAATTTACCAGATTCCTCTCCAGCTTTTACCATCGCTGTAAATAATTTTGGAAAAACATCTGGGTATTCAGAACATGCTTCGCTCAAAGGTTTGCCTCTTCTGATATCCATCTCGAGTGATTCAATAATTTTTTTAAATTTTGTATTAGTAATCTGATTTACTAAAATATTAAGACTTTTGGCAAGAGATAATCCTGCTTTTATCATCGAGCCTAAATTCCTAGCAAAAATTATTTTTTGATGTTCAGGTATAGAATTTATAAAAGGAATAGTTATTTCAAATTTTTCCTTTTTTATTGGAAAAGCCGATATAAGTGTATCCCCATCAGTTTTAATTTCTTCATATAAAGTAAATTTATCTTTGGACTCCTTTATACCGTCGTATTTTCCACCATCTTTTTTTATTGCTTTGAATTTAAATTCCATTTGGTATACAAAAATTATTCTGATACCACTCTCAAAACTTCTTCAATTGTAGTCATCCCAGTTACACATTTAAATATTCCGTCCTCAATCATAGACAACATCCCTTCTTTTTTAGCTTGGATTTCTATTTCTTCTGAGGTAGCACCTTTCATGACCAAGTCTTTTATTGTTTGTGTCATTTTTAATACCTCGTGAATACCCAACCTTCCTGAATATCCATCTTTTGAATCTGGCGACTCTTTCGCTTTATAAAAATAAATATTATTCCAATCATCTTTTTTTCCAACCATATTTTCTTCCTTTAAAGCCTTCAGAACCTTATCCAAATCTACAATTTTTGCCAAAGACGTAAGTTCAGATTTTGATAATAAATATTTTTCTTTAAATTTTGTAAGTTTTCTGACAAGCCTTTGTCCTAAAATAACATTGATGGTAGAAACAAGAAGAAAAGTTTCTACTTTCATATCCATAAGTCTTGGTATCGCACCGGCTGCAGAATTTGTGTGCAAAGTTGAAAGAACAACGTGCCCAGTGAGAGCAGCGTTGATTGCTAGGGATGCTGTTTCATTGTCTCTGATTTCCCCAACCATTATTATATCTGGATCTTGGCGAACCAAAGAACGAAGACCGTTCGCAAAAGAAAATCCTATCTCTGGTTTTACTTGAGTTTGATTTACTCTGGCCACTTGATATTCAATAGGGTCTTCAATTGTAGAGATATTTACATCCGCAGAGTTTAATAATTCCAAAATTGTATAAAGGGTTGTGGTTTTACCAGAGCCGGTTGGACCAGTCGTAAGAATCATCCCCGTCGCTTGTCTCATCGCTTCGTGTACTCTTTCTAAATTTACTCCATGAAATCCCATTGATTCTAAAGTATAGGCACCAACATTTTCTCGAAGTAAACGCATAACTGTTTTTTCACCATAATATGTCGGAATAATTGAAACTCTGAAAGAAATTTTCTCCCCATTTATATCGATATTAAATCTGCCGTCTTGGGGTAATCTTTTTTCGTCTAATTTTAAATTTGCAAGAACTTTTATTCTAGCCGTGATACTTGTTGCCGCAGTTTTGGGAAGAACCATTGCATCGTGTAATATTCCATCAATTCTATACCGAACAAGAACATCATTTTCCATACATTCTATATGAACATCGGAAGCATTTTGCAACGCGGCATGTTTGAGAAGTGTTTCTACAATGCGGATAACAGGTAAATCTTCTGCCATTTTTTTCAATGATTCCCCCGCCCCATCATCTTTTTCTGCTCCATCTAAATTTTCAAAACTTTTGAGAGATTGTAAATCTTTTTGAATTAAATCTCCAAACTCTGCTTTCAAACTTTTTTGATATTGAAGTATTGCACTTTTTATTGATCCAGAATCAGTAAGTCTTGGTAAAATTCTTAACCCAACTTTCCTTTTTACAAATTCAATAGACGACATGTCATTAATATCGAGCATCGCAACCTCAAGGGAATCAATATTTTTTCGGAATGCGATTATATTATTTTTTCTTGCAAGTGGTTCTGGAATTAGAGAAAGAATATCTAAATCTATTTTTTGATTTCTTAAATCAACAAAAGGAATGCCGAGCACATAGGCTTGTGCTCTGCGCAAATCGTCCTCAGAAATTTTTCCTTGACTAACTAAAACTTTTTCTGGAGAATCTTTTGTTTTGCCATTTTTTACAAGATTTTCAATAGCATCATACTCAGTCTTGGTGACAAGGCCTGTATCTACCAAAAAATCTTTAAGCTGTTTGCTTTCTAATATCATTACTTCTTTAATTATATCAGAAAATAATTAAGTTCAATAGCAACACAAAACAAAAGCGGGATTTTGCGAAGCAAAATCCCGCTTTTGTTTTTATATTTCCTGATTCTTTCCTTTATCCAATTTCACTGTCGTAGTAGTAGAACATTGTGACTCAAAAGAAGTCCCGTTGCTGATAACTGTTGTCCTTCCATTTATTGTTTTTGTTCCTACTGTTGTATAGATTTTTTCTAATGAGGGACCAGTGGTATCAATCGCTGTTGGTATATCATCACCCCACCACACTGTCTTTGAACTAATACCATCTCCATTATAGTTTATTGTCCACTTTGTATTTTTATTCACAAACATATCTACAGTAGAAGTACCTTGAGATGGAGCGCAAGTAGATGATAGCTCAGTGCTCTCACCTGTTGCAGTCATGGTTGAATCCCCGCTACTGTTATGACATACCAGTGTGTAAATATCGTTAATCTTGATACTATATGGGAACACAACATCTGGGCTAGTCGATGAAAAGATTTTATCTCCATTAGAATTTTCTAAATCGCAAGAATCGGCGTTATCAACACTCCAATCAATTTCTGGAACCATAGCCCTAAAGGCGTGTATGTGTGGAGTGCTTGATTGAATATAAACATCTACAGACGATGAACCTAAATAAGTGCTAATAGGTGAGACTTCACCTAAAACATTGGTAATTTGGATTTCTGCTCCATAAAAACCACTATTATCAAGATAATACGGCTGAACATAATATCCAGAACCTCCATTTTGTAAAGACACACTACTAATTTGACCTGTTCCAACTTTGTCTATAACAACTTCTGCATCACCTGGACTGGTTGGAGGACCAAAAAGATTTAATTGATCTCCCTGATTATATCCAGAACCAGGATTAATAATGTCAGACAAAGAAGTAATTGCTCCATAAATAGAGTTTATAAATATTACGAGGCCACTACCAGAACCCCCCGTGGTCATACTATACGACCCAGTATAATATCCAGAACCTAAATAATCATTACCATTTAAAGAAAAGTCTGTTACTGTACCGTTTTCATCAACGTCATTAACAGTCCCGACAGCATCATTATTTCCACCAGTGATAGTTAGTTGGTCACCTTTACTATATCCTGAACCACCATAAACCATATAGTAGTCTTTGATTGCCCCGGCAACACCATCCGTGCCCAAAACTTTTACTTCGGCATTCCAATCTCCTCCTCCAATTGTAAGAATATCACCAACTGAATATCCTTGACCACCACCATTGAGTGTGAGAGAAATAATTCCACCGTAAGGAAAAGTTACGTTGGTTTGAACAGACCCATTGTTGCCATTAGGTATGTTTACAATCTGACCATCTTGATAACCACTTCCCGCTTGTATTGGAGTAGAATTTATTGAAATTATTGAACCTGTTTGTGGAGCAGGAACATCAGAATAAAGACTGTTCAAATAATCATTGTCTGAACAGTCGGCAGTGAACTTAGTCGTTGTGCTAATTGGTCCAACATAAAAGAATGAGTCATTTCCAACTGTTGGTGACGAACCCCAATCGCGCATACCATAAACAAGGTCATTACTTTTCACTGAACAAAGTCCAGGATAATTTGAAGTTAAATTTATTTGTGAGTCCCCATCTTTGATTACGGGGTTTGGATTAGCATAAATATTAACATTAAAAGGGGATGGATTTAAAACCGAAACAGTTAAAGGTGTTGCATAAACGGTAGTAGAGTTATCAATAGACGTACAAGAAGCAGAAAAGGTTGTAGTAGATTTTAAATTTTCTGCATAGGCGCTAATAGTTGTTGGGCTTAACACATTAGAATAAACTATTGTGCCACCGTTGTTACTGGTAATTATACACGAGCCACTATTACTTACATTTGCAGAAATGATTGTTAGACCATTATTTTTTACTGGGTTTTGACTTGCTGATAGAGGTGAAATTGTTGGTATAGGAAAATTAACACCCACTGTTGTAGAAGTACTAACTGAACTCCCGCTATTATTAGTACATGTGATATTAAAAGTTTTTGGTGCAATAATAGGTGTAGAAAGTGTCTCTTGTATTTGTCCAGAAGCTGATTGACCAGAAAACCCATCCACTTCACAAGAATCAGCGCCAGTAGAAGTCCAAGAAACAGTCGCTGAGTTACTATCATAATTTAAGGGATTTGGAGTCACTGTAAAACTAGCAATGGCAAGTGGAAAATTAGTTACATTTACACCGATAGTAGCACTGTAAGTAGGACCGAGACGACTATTGTTAAAACTATTACAAATCAACTGGTAAACATTGCGCGCTTCGGTCAAAGGCCCTGTTGAGACAGAACCAGAGGAACCTAAACCACCAGCAAATAAGGAATCGTTTCTGTTTATGTAACAACCAGAAGTATTTTGCGCGGTCCATCGAAGGTTAGTGCTACCGCCCCAAATAACTGAACCCGAGTCATAACTAAAATTTATTATGTGTGCTCTTCCAATACATTGACCATTGAGGCATCCAAAAGAACAGGTTGACTCCAAAGTCTCGTCTGGGCTAATTCCGGTCACATGATCTGGATCGCTGTAATAGGTCGTACCACAACTTCCTCCTGTTAGTCTCATTCTTACATCTCCAGCGCAGTAATAACTCGTACTACACGTCCCCAGATAATCACAAGTACTTGGTGGAAGACAATGAAGTATCTCACAACTTGATGTCGCTACTACATTTTTTGCGATACCAAACCACAAAGAAGCAGATACAAAAAGTAATAAAAGCAATTTTAATCCAAAATATTTTTTTCTATAAATTATAATTCCTAAAATTAATATTATAATTATTATTATAACGACCAAGATAAGTCTAGTCGGCGTCGAGATATTAGTTAAAGATGTTGTTGGTTTTACTGATGTGATAATTTGAAAATTATTTGAATCAAGAATTGTACCATTAGCAGAAAGGGTAACTTTGGCTTTTGGATTTAGACAATCTTTGGTTATTGGTATTAATATGTTGGCTATCGAAATGCTAGGTACTTCCTTGGTTGACGTGGCAGCACAAAGTAAACCTGAACCGTTTGTTATGAGAGCTGTAAGTGTGCTTGTACTGGTTTGTGTTGAAAATATTTGTAAATTTGCTGTATCTCCAGTTTTATAATAAGTTTTATCAAAAATTACATTTTTAATTGTTCCACTATTACCAGCGACCGTATAATTGTATGAAATTGTGTTTGAAATAGTTTTTCCATCAGGAGAAACTAGGAAAAACGATAGGTTGTAATCTTGTGGTTTTGAGGCTTGGGGTAATTTAATGATTATATTATTTGTGCCTTTTTTAATAATTGTATTTTGTGTTGATTCTACAGAAAGAGGAATTATACTACCAAATAAAGTATGGTTCCTGGTAACAAAATTTGGTTTTAAAACAATATCGGACGGAAAAGTACTGACGACTTTACATTTTGTTGTAAGAATTTTATTTAATATCTGTGTACTTGAGCTGAATAAGGGTTTTTCTATAGTTGTGGTAAAAATACAAGAACTTGGAACTATTTCAACTATATTTGCTGTATTTTCTACGATTTTTATATTACCTAGGAAAGCTATCGCAAGTGGCAACCCACTTTCATTTTCACTCCTAATAAACAAACTGTAGTTTCCAGCAATAATTTGGGGTGGGATACTATATTTTATAGTTTTGTTTATAGACATATTCTCCCCCAAAAAAAGAACGTCGCTATAAACTTTTTCATCAAGAATAGTTTGGGCCAATGATAAAACTTTCGTTAATTGAACAGAATATTTTACTTTTGGTTGAGCTCCGGTTTTGTTTGAAATATTAAAAGAAATGACAAAATCTCTATCATTCTGCGAGACAATTTTTGCGTTATTTATACTGACAGTTGCAACAATTACTCCACCTGACAAAGAACCAAAATTGTTTGCCTGCGCAAATATTGTATTTGTAGAAAATAGGCCTAAAATAATTAAAACGAAAAGTGAAATAAATATTTTTTTCATTTACTCGAGAAAATTTTTACTAATAAAAAAGTTATTTACGACCCTTTTATATAATTTTTTGAAAGAGAATCTTTTCATATATCTCTGTATATTTTAACCTAAATATAACTTTTTTGCATTATGCAATAAGTTTGTTTCATTTCAAATAAAACTAATGGTATATAAATAAAAAAAACAAAAATCATACAAAAGAGACTTATTGCATAATGCGTTAGTAAAAACTTTAGCGGGTTAATACCAAAAAAGGACGACACGCTTCGCGCGCCGTCCTTTTTTATTTTATATTTCCGAATTTCCTCCCGTATCTAATTTAACTGATGTAGTAGCAGAACAAACTGAAGTAAATTGTGTCTTGGCTGTATCATTACGTTTTCCAATAGTTACAACACGAAGATCTTTTGTTCCTACTGTTGTATATATTTTATCTAGAGTATCTGAAAGCATGTCTGATGAAATATCTGTACCACTCCATGTTCTACTATCTATTCCGGAAATGCCTGTCTTGGACAACAAATCAACTGTCCATGTTGTTTTTTTGTTTACATAAATGTTTCCGTCATTTTGGCTTTGTGATGGAGTACAAACTGATGCTACTCCTGGAGGAACAATTATTTTTTCTTTAACAACAGGAGCATCAGTATCATTTCCGCAAACAAAATCATAAGTCGCGCCAGCTAAAATCTCATCTGTGGTTGGAGTATAGGTTCCATCTGTTGTGTCAGAAATTACAGAAGTTGCACCTCCATATGATGATGTTACAGAGCATGGTCCTTCATCAGATTCCCAAACAATTTCGCCGTCTGTGGTGGTCGCGAGACTATGTTTTGAAGGAGGAAGTGGATATAGCGATACATTTATAGTTTTAGATGAGGTCGCTGAGTTTGTTACATTGATACAACCTGTTGGATTTTGATCTGACGGTGGGATATCTACTCCATCGGGACAAGTATTATTTATACAATTCATAGTAAAAGTTTTTGACACAGTAAGAGCTCCCGAAGATATTGCACCAGAGGTTGCAGTTGAACCAAAATTAAATAAATTTGGGGATTTGAATGTACAAGAATCAGCACCGGTTGAATTCCAATAAATCATTGTAGAACTACCTACCATAACACTTGAACTAGCTAGTAAATTTATAGAGATAGGATAAGCAGAAGGAATATCCCCAACTAAAACCTGTGCACTAGAAACAGTAGGGTTTGCATTGCTTGGAAAAGAACATCTCGCCGTAAAAGTTACAGAAGGTGTTTTTGTTAATGGACCTGAATCCAAAGTTAAACTAATGCTTGGCAAAAATCTTTTAACGCTAGCATTTCCTAAACTTGAATTTGAAACATAAATATTTCCTGAAGAATCTACAACCAAGCCGGTTGGATTACTAAATGGACCAACTTGGGATTGATAAACACCCGAAGAATCAAATTTTTGAATGCGATTGTTGCCAGTATCAACAACATATATGTTTCCACTAGAATCAATAGTTACTCCTTGGGGGTTATTAAATTGTCCAAGGGCGGAACCAGCAGTACCTGGATTCATAAGAACCGAGTCATTATGTGTTCCAACGGTCTTACTACCATTATTAAAACCGAGCCACCAAACAAAATTACCAGAAGAATCAAATTTTTGAATGCGATTATTGCCAGCGTCTGCAACATAAATATTTCCTGAAGAATCAGTAGCTATTCCTTTAGGACTTCGAAATTCTCCATTATGAGAACCCTGGGAACCAAATGAAGATTTATAAATGCCATTAGAATCAAATACTTTTACGGTACTATTAGTTGTGTTCGCAACAACAACATATATGTTTCCACTAGAATCAATAGTCACTCCTTGGGGGCTGCCTCCTGCCAATGTTCCAAAATATGAACCTGCACCCGTACTAGAATTAAATTTCTGAATACGATTATTAACAGTATCTGTAACATATAAATATGTTTCTGCTTGATTGATAGCTATACCAGATGGATTATTTAATTGCCCAAATGAAGATTGGAAAACACCTAAAGAATTGAATTTTTTAATACTATTATTGTCCAACACATATATATTACCAGCAGAGTCGTTAATCATTCCCGAAGGTGCAGAGAAATTACTTCCAGTTAATGCAAATTGAGAACCGCCAGAAACAAAAGCATTGGGAGCACTTGCCCATCCCGATGAACCATCACTTCTAGTTATACTGCAACTATCACTACTTGTTGCATTAACAGAAATTGTTGTAGATGCTCCGTTAGCAATAGAAATAGGTGAAACAGAAATATCAGCAGAAGGTCTAGGAAGAACTGGTATGTTTAAAATAGCGGTGGAACCACCAGGATAAAAACCGTTACAAGTTAAAGCAAAAGTAGTATATGGTGTGTCATCAAGTATTAGATTATTTAAAGTTCCTCCTATATATCCTGAATCCCAACCTCGTCCATCTAAGTTTGCGGCACCACTGACTAAAGTACAACCATTTTTATAATCATTGTTTGCACCCCAAGTTAAATTTACTGTGCCCCCATAAGGAACCTGTGAAGGTCCAGAGTAACTAAGAGTTGGAGCTGAAGGTCTACAATAAAAATCGGTGCCAACTGGGTCACTTAGGCTACCAGACCCCGTTACATAATGGACCCAGGCGCGATAATGCATTCCGGGGATAGCGTATGTAGCTGGACCATTACCCAAAGCTGATGGGGCGTGCCA
>Ga0209083_1001315_pt1 | contig 29176 bp, 22 predicted proteins | sample AM7aDNAmetaG_FD_184132 | JGI IMG/M metagenome (GOLD analysis project Ga0209083, IMG submission 184132) | Freshwater microbial communities from Finland to study Microbial Dark Matter (Phase II) - AM7a DNA metaG (SPAdes) (version 3) | ecosystem: Environmental > Aquatic > Freshwater > Lake ...
CGGCGGCATACCTGAACTCGACCGGGATCGGCACATTGATCGAACGGTAGATCTCGTTCATGCGCAGATTTTCTTCGTAGATCTGCTCATAAAAATTACTGACCTTGGTGATCGTCTCATGTGTCAGGATACTGATGATCTTCGCCCGGTCCCCGAGTCGCAGGTCTTTCAGCGCATAATAGGTCTCGCCAAAACAAGCATCGATCTTCTTTGAAAGATCGAGGATCGGAAGCTGGTAGAGCGCCTCAAAAAGTTCCCGTTCAAGCCTGTCGAATTCCTCCTCGGTCGTATAGGGTTTCACCGAACACCGGAAATCATAAAAACCGAGCTGGATCACGACAAACATCAAATCCTGCTCCTCGAGCGTCGTCTGGGAAATAACGCGCACACGGCCGAAATTCATCGTCACGGTCCCGAAGAATTCCTTGCGCTGATGCTGGACATGAAGGTCGAAGTTAAAGATCTTCACAAGATCCGTTTTGGGATCCGACACATAAAAATTCTCAAAGATGGAACCTATGGCGTAGTAGCTCACGATGTGATGAAGCGTCGCTACGGCGGGCTTCACGTACTTCTCATAGACCCCTTGTCCGTCTTTGATCGATTCGATATTGCTCTTCGCAAGCACAAGACGCTCCAGAAAATCCCGTTCCAAATTCGTACCGTTCACCTCCCGGCCGAGATGAATAGCACGCGCCGCGTACTGAAGGATCTGAACGGTCTCAATACCCGAAAGCTCGGAAAAAAACCACCCGCAGCTCGTGTACATGAGCATGAGGTTGCGTTGCATTTCGAGAAGCTTGAGGCAAGTGGTAACTTCCTCTTTTGAAAATTCACGCAGAGCCTGACGGCCAAAAAACTCACGCAAAGTCGCGGGATTCCGGTTCAGGACCACGTGAATATAATCGTCGCGCGCTACCCACACGTCCTTCAGGTATTTGGCGCCTTCCCTTTCATACACCTGCGCCAGCTCGTCCCGGAGCCAGTCAAGGGCCCATCGCAGGGGCTTGCGCCAATGCTGGGTCCAATTAGCCGGACCGTCACCGCGACAGCCGCAGTGATCCTTCCACCGGGAAACGCCATGAGCGCAACTCCAGGAGGTCCCTTCATTATTCTCCCCTTCGATCAGGCGCACTTCCTGCCGGGGCGGATTCTCCTCGAGGAATTCTCCGTAATTGACCAGGCGATAACCGTGGCGCGGGATTTCGACGTATGTCAGATAAGCGAGGACCCGGTCCCCGTAGGCCTTGTGGTGGCCATAGGTTTCGCCGTCGGTTGAAATATGAATGAGCTGGGACCTTTCATGGTCCACGACCGCGCTTTCAAGACGCTTCATGAAGAGCTTCGCATCAAAAAGAAGATTATCAAAACCAACAGCCTTAGAGATTGGTCCGTCATAAAAAAAGATATCGATATAAAGAGAGGGATTGTTCTTTAAAAAATAGCGGTAGGGTTCCTTGGGGTCGATCCGGCCGCCGGTCACATCCTGCCAGGCACCTCCCTCAAGCGACCGGACAGCCCGGGCTTGATGCGGAGACAAAATGATGTACTTGATCCGCTCCGAGACAAGCACCTCGAGCGTCTCTTCGTTGCAAGCCGTCTCAGAGAGCCAGATGCTTTCAGGAAATCGTCCGAATCGTGAGCGGAAATCCTCGATCCCCCAACGCACCTGGGTCTTCTTATCCCGCATATTGGCAAGCGGCATGATGATGTGATTGTAGATTTGGGCAATGGCATTTCCGTGGCCGCGGTGGCCCTCGCAACTGGCATGATCCGCATGAAGAATGCTCTGGTAGGTATCAGGGTGTTTTGTCTCAAGCCAGGAAAGAAGCGTGGGGCCGAAATTGAAACTGGTTCTTTCGAAATTATTAACGATCTCGACGATCCTGCCCTTGGCGTCCAGGGCACGGGCGCGGGAATTAGGATGATAGCACTCGTAATGAATGCGTTCATTCCAGTCGTGAAAGGGAGCGGCACTATCCTGCTGTTCGATCTCTTCGATCCAGGGATTCTCGCGGGGCGGCTGATAAAAATGCCCGTGAAGACAGATGCAAACTTCTTTGGCCATAAGGAAAATCTCCCCTCAACCGATGAAAAAGAGGCTCTTTTAACTTTGATGGAGAATTATATCACAGGAGAGGAATAGCGACGCGGCCCATTTTCAAAGCCGAGTTTGCCGCCGGATCAATACCGGGCGTCGCTATGGATCAGCTTGAGGAGCTCCAACGCTGAAGCTTCCGGTCCCTTTTGCTCCCAACCCGGAACTCCGAGACGCGTCCGCATTTGCCCGACAAAAAGTCCTTTCGCGAAAAAAGCCTCAAAAAATTTCTTGGCCAGCGTGTCATGCTCGGCTTTGTATTGAAGCGGGCCGAAGACATTCGAAAAATAAGTGTGCACAAGCCCCGTGGTCTTCGTCGTTCCCTTGCTCATCACGGTTCCTTCTCGGAATACTTTGAGCGCTTCCTCAGGCGTCTTGAATTGTTCGATCACCGGATGATCCTCATCGATATCCTCATAATTATTCGCGAAAAGAACAAAATCCACCTGATTCGGCTGGGTAATGTTCGCGTAGGTCGTAATAGGCAGCGCGATCCGGGCATTCACCTTGGAGGGACTCATGATGATGGCGCGATCGATCTGCCCGAGCGCATAGCCCGGTTTCAGATCGTCGAGCCTCAGGAACGCCCCGGTCTCCGTCCCGTATCCGACCACGGTGCCGTCCTGCTTTAATTCAAGTGAACCCATGTCATCGGCGATCACGACGATGTCCTGGATCTCCTCAGCCCCGAAGCCGCGCATGGCTTCAAGCGTCTCGGACTTCCCCGCGCCGGTATCCCCGATCAAAAGAAGAGTGGCCGGTTTTTTCCCCTTAAGATAGATCTTCATGAAAGCGCCATGGAACGGCATAAGCCCTGTCTTGATTCGCTTGATATTGTGGAGAGTCAGTATCATTTTCTTCAGATACCCGAAATAGCCGAACCTGTCAGACTCCGGCACCGCGCCCACCAGCATATCGTTTTTCTCATCATCAAAGAACACGGTCGGGAAAATACCCGGCCAATCCAGAGATCCTTCGGCGGCGCCATAGATAAAAACCGCGTCCGGCTTGCGCTGAAGGTCCCCATCCGAGGCCAGTTCAAAAAGATTGCAAAGCGAAAGTCCCATTTCGAAGAATTTTTCCTTGAAGTAGACCAGGACGAGCAGATCGCCGGCCTTGACCGGATAACACAACCATTCCTCGCGACTCAGCTCGCAGCGGCCGAGAGGATTTTCCGGGATCTTTTCGAACTTGCCTTCGCGCGTATTGTTCAACTGATTGAGAACAAGCGGCGGGTAGAAAAGCACCTGACGGATAACGGGAATGACATTTAATTTTTCATAAAGTTCCGTGGGATAAGGCACGCGCATCGAGCACGCGATCGCGGCCATCTCGGCACCCGCGGCCACCTGGCGATAAATACGCGGATGCGTGCCGGTGATATTTTCCTGGATCTCGCGATAAGTGCGCCGGACAAGATCGGTCAGATCCTCGATCGTGTCATTGAACGTCCGGAACGGACGCTTGTCAAACCGCTCGCTTTCCGACTCGCAAATAATGAAGCGGTCGAAACTGCGCCAATAATTGTAGAGATACTCGACAAAATCATTGAGCGCGTTCTTGTCGCGCAAAAGATCCTCAGCCTCAGGCACGACGCGCGCGACAAGATCGATGGACATCTTCTCGAGGAATTCAAAGGTCTGGATCAGGAGCCGGAGATTGGCGTCGTTCACTTCGCGACCGCCGAAAAATTTCAGGAGTACCGATTTACGCCGCTCGAGCGCGCCCAGGGCGCGTTTCAGGATCTCATAGAAGAGCTCGCTGCGGAGCAGTTCCTCGGAAGAATCGCAGATCTGATTCTTCAGACGGATAAAAACTTTTTTCCCGGTGATCTTGAAAGAACCCACGAAGGACGGCGTCACAAGAGTTCCCCTACCGCGCCGACCACGCGGCCGCGATAGCCTCGACTTCATCAAGCATTTTCTTTCGCTCGTCGGCAGTCAAGGTCGGCACGGAACCAAAATACTTATGCCCCGCCATTTCCATCCCGCAGAAACGGAATGTTTCGGTGTCGATGATCTGCTCCATGCTTTTGATGCCGCCGGAAGATTCCGCGAACGCGAGCGGCGCTCCCATGGTATTGATAATAAAGACCTTCTTGTTTTTGATAAGACCGACAGGTCCCGTCACGGTGTAGTCGTACGCAAATCCTTTACTGAGAACACGATCGATATAACCTCCCGCGATCGAAGGCATGCGTCCCCACCAGATCGGATAAAGGAAGGTCAGCTGCTCGGCCCAGCGGATGTGTTCCTGTTCAACCGCGATATCGACAGGCACCTTACCGGCGAGAAAAGTTTCAAAGTCGCTTGCCTTAAGCACGGGATCAAATCCGAGGGCGTAAAGGTCGCGGACGCGGACTTCGTGTCCTTTTTCCTTAAGAACGCGCGCCAGCGTCTCTTTAATAGCGTGATTAAAACTCGCGGGATTAGGATGCGTGTAAATGATCAGATGTTTCATGATTTTTGCTCCTTCTCGGGCGTTCCCCCGTTAAAGATGAGAAGCGCTCATCAAAAGCACTTCAGTCCGAATTCCAAGATGCCGTCAAAACTTGCGGTTTGCCCGCCGGATCACAAAAAATGACTCGCAACGATCTCTAACGGCGCAAGTTTTTTACAAGCGATCAGCGTTTTTCAGGAACCAGTGAACGGTTTCGCGAAGGCCCTCTTGAAATCGCATGCAGGGCTGATACCCTAAAAGCCTTCGAGCTTTGCTGATATCCGCAAAGGTACGCCGGACATCACCCGCTCTTTTGGGCGTGTGAACGGCCTTCACTTTTTTCAAACCCAGGATCTTCCGGATCCCTGTAAGACAATCGAGGACCCGCGTTTCCGATTGGGAACCGATATTGAAAAAATCACCGGAGATCCCCGCCGTCTTCATCGCCAGAAGATTAGCGGCAACCACATCATCCACATGGACAAAATCACGGGATTGTTTGCCGTCCCAGTGCACTTGCACAGGGACGCCGTCCAGCATGCATTTGAGAAAAATAGGGATCACGCACGCGTAGCGGGATTTCGGATTCTGCCGGGGGCCAAACACATTAAAATAACGCAGCATGACCGTCTCAAGCCCGTACAAAGTCGAAAAATTCCGGCAGTAGTATTCCCCCATGATCTTGGAAGCGGCATAAGGAGATTCAGGACACGGAAGATAGGCTTCCGTGGTGGGAAATTTCTTTGTTTCCCCGTAGACAGAAGAAGAAGAGGTGAACACAAGCCGCTTCACCCCGGCTTCCCGGCTCGCCTGAAGCAGCCGGAAGGTCCCTGTCACATTCACCTCGTGAGTCGCCAGCGGCTGCTCCACCGATTGCGGCACATTCGCGATGGCCCCCATATGAAAAACATAGCGAACCCCGAGAACAGCCTTTTTCACATCCGCATCGCTACGAAGATCCCCTTTGAGAAATTCTATCCGGGGCCAAGCCTGTTCCAAATTCTCGCGTTTTCCCGTGGAAAGGTTGTCCAGAACCCGAACGCGGTAACCTTTTGAGAGAAGTCCGTCAACGAGGTTTGATCCGATAAAACCGGCACCTCCGGTCACGAGACAAAGCTGCCTTTTTTTCATGGAGAGAGAATCCCTATCAGACGGCCGGTTTGGAAGCTGTGCTCTCAAAAAGGCACATGCGCTGAACCATGATACTTCTCTGAAGGACGGCTCCGCCGAACTTAGCGCTCACGGCACCACCGTTCCAGATCTCGACCGATCTTTTATTAAGACTTTTGCGGAAATCAATGGCCTTCTCGGTCAAACTTGTTCCAAGCTCCGACTGGTCCACATAATCATAGGCTGTGATCAGAGCCACTTTCTCCTCATTCGTAAAAATGAGCCCCTCGGGGATCACGATAAGCTGCATGGACTTCGAAACGGTCCCGGCCGAATCGGCAGCGATCTGGATCTCATGAAGGATCTTATCGGCCGGGATCTCCGTCACCGCCGCGATAGCCTGGTCCAAAAGGACTTCGAAACCCTGAAGACCCTTGAGTTTTTCCAAATAAAACCGGATGTAGGTGATCTCACGCGGCGTGTAATAGGGATGGTTGAGGAATTTGGTCACTTTCTCAGCCGGAAAACCCAAAGCCAAAAGCGCCTTTTCGTTCATTTTATAAAGGTCCGAGCGATCGCTGTCGTTCACCAACTGATCGGCCGCGTTATTGATATTACTCACGGTCATCACGGCGGAAACGATTAACCCGACCGGAACAAAAAAAGTTGCCACAGCCACGATCCCCCGGCCTCCCATATTGGCCTTTGCCATGGAATCCAGTTTCGCCTGCAGATGGGGATTGCGGCTGTAAACGTCGACGCCAAGTTTCTTGGCAAGCTGACGTTTGGTGGAGCTTAAAAACCCGTCGCCTTTTTCGCCTTCTTCCTTTTTGCGAAAAACTCCCCCGATCTTCCCGCCCAATTTCCCGATCCCTTTGCCGATCCCGCTCGCGGAATCCACCGGATGGACCACGATATTCTTTAGCCCGGTCCCGGTATCCTTAAGGGAATCAACCGCGCCTTGCGCGACCCCGCTGCCTGTATCTTCGCTCGAATTGAGCTGCTCGATCACATCGATCTCGCGAAGGCACTTCTGAAGATTCGACAAACCGTTCACCGTGTAGGTACCGTGAGGCGCCGTAACCGAGAATGTCAGAAAACCCGGATACTTCGGATTTTCCTGAACGGGACCGATCTTAGCGTAGGGCGATCTCCCCTGAAAAAAATCCTTCGGTAGACGCAGATCCGCCAAGGTCACCGCTCCGAAAGAGAGCGTCTGGGAAAGCATGAGGCACAAAATAACGAGCAGGCTGATCTTTTTTTTCATAAAAGGACCTTTCGTGAAGTTCCTTAAGATTGTTTTTCCTGAGAGCCCGCGGCCTTCCCCATCATAGGGCACTGTTTTCCGCCCAGAGGAGCCGGCATTTTAATTTCGATCTCTTTCACGAGTTTAAGATCCGCGTCATATTTCATCAGCTTAGCGCCGGCAAGAACGAACACACCGCCTTCATCCGTAGCAACCATCTGAGCCTTGCCCCCCATGGAACAATCCTTCTGCCCCATCGCGCCCATCGGCATGCCCATTCCCATGCCATGAGGCATCTCCATACCCGGCATTTCATCCTTTTTTGTTTCTTCGGCAAATGCCGCGGTTGAAGCCAAAAGCGCCAACACCATCATGCACACCAGGATCTTTTTCATAAAATTTCTCCTTAGGGTTAAAGTGGACCGTCCTTTTAATTTTAAAAGAACTGTCCCCTTCTAATTTAAGCTTTTCCGGCAGAGCCCAACACATTCTGATTTTTATGCTTATACATCGTCACGAGGGCGTCACGCGCGGGCCCCAAATACTTCCGGGGATCGAATTCCGCGGGCTTGTCCTTGAAAATTTTACGGATCGCCGCGGTCATCCAAAGGCGGCCGTCGGAATCGATATTGACCTTGCAGACAGAGGAAGTCGCGGCCTTGCGGATCCATTCCTCGGGGATCCCTATGGAATCCTTCATGGCGCCGCCGTTCTCGTTAATGATCTTCACAGCTTCCACCGGGACTGACGAAGAACCGTGAAGCACGATCGGAAAACCGGGGATCTTTTCTTCGATCTCTTTGAGAATATCGAAGCGAAGCATCGGCGGGATCAAGACACCATCGGCGTTGCGGGTGCACTGAGACGGCTTGAACTTATTGGCGCCATGGGAGGTTCCAATCGAGATCGCGAGCGAATCCACGCCGGTTTCCTTGACGAACTTGATCACATCCTTGGGATCCGTATAGGTCGAATGCTCCGCGCTCACTTCATCCTCAATACCCGCGAGCACGCCGAGCTCTCCTTCCACGGTCACGTCGTTCTTATGCGCGAATTCCACGACCTGTTTGGTCAACTCGATATTCTTCTCAAAGGAAAGGTGCGAACCGTCGATCATGACGGAGGAAAATCCGGATTCGATGCAGGACTTCACGAGTTCAAAAGAATCGCCATGATCCAAATGAAGGACCATCGGGATCGGTTTCAGCCCCTTCTCTTTCGCGTAGGCCTTCATCATCTCGATCGCGCCCTTGCCCATATACTGGAGAAGGGTCTGGTTGGCGTATTTACGCGCGCCGCTTGAGACCTGGAGGATCACCGGCGACTGCGATTCCACACAGGCCATCACGATAGCCTGGATCTGCTCCATATTATTAAAATTGTAGGCCGGGATCGCGTAACCGCCCTTCACGGCCTTCTGAAACATTTCGCGGGTATTGACAAATCCTAGATCCTTATACGATGTCATTTGAATTCTCCTTTGATTTTCCGATTTGAAATTAATAGTTCTCGACCCAGATCTCAAAATGGCCCTGCGGGTGATCGCAGAGTGGGCAACGGTCCGGAGCCTTCGAAGCTTCCACGATATACCCGCACTCGAGGCATTTCCAATAGACCTTGCCGTCCTTGACGAAAAGCTTGTGCTGTTCCAGGGCATTATGAAGCTTGCTGTAACGCGCCTCATGGCGTTTTTCGACCATGGCCACGTGCTTGAAGGTGCGCGCCACGTCCGAAAAACCCTCCTGGTCCGCAACCGTCGCGAACGAAGGATAGAGGTCCGACCATTCTTCTTTTTCGCCTGCAGCCGCGTGCCGGAGATTGAGCAGCGTATCACCGAGCGCGACCGGATAACTCGCGTGGATCTCGACGGGATTCTCGTTCAGACCATGCTTGATCAGAAGGCTGTAGAAAAGCTTGGCATGCTCTTTTTCATTATCCGCGGTTTCCTGAAAAATATTCGATATCTGCCGGTAGTTTTCTTTCATCGCGACCTTGGAATAATAGGTGTAACGCATCCGGGCCTGGGACTCTCCGGAAAACGCTTTCATGAGATTTTCGGCTGTTTTGCTTCCTTTAAACTCCGCCATACACGCCTCCTGATTTTAATGATGAAATGCCGCCGGAATAGCATGGGTCCCAAGCCTTATCATCCCGCCGCAACAAAGGCTGGATGGGGCCGTCCTGGTCACCATTAATTAAAAGAATGGAAGACAAGGAAAGGGGGGATTCCTTCCGAAACAGGTGGGTATTATACCACCGGGAGTAGGAGGGTAAAGGAAAAGTATAAAGCGCTGGTATTATCCCGAGCGGGGGCAAATCAAAAAAAGTCATTACATTAATGAAAAATGTCGCCTAAACGTTCAGCCCGGCTATTTAAGCGTGGAAAAACCATCCGGATCACTCAAACCTCTCGAATGCTGTTGCCCATCGGGTGTAGCGCTGGAAAAATCCCATGGCGGAGTACCTGTATAAACCGCGCCACCTGTCCCGCTACCTGTCACCCAAAAATCACTCGCGCCGGTTGCTTTTGATACGCCCGTCAAAGTCAAGATTCCCGTCCCCGATGGATTCGTTGTGTTATACCACCAGTTATTCGAAAGGAGAGCCACCGGGTCAATCTCAGGCCGCATTGAACTTCCCGATTAACCCGAAAGTCCCTGTGGTATTGGTTACACTTCCTGCGGCAAAAGAATTGTAGATCCCTGGAATATAATCTTTCCCTAGAATTTTAAAACCAGATCCTCCAACATAGGAAAATATCAAACCTCCGGGATAAGAAGTTCCAGTCACAGGGCCTGAGGCGTAGGATTCGTTAATTGCGCCATAAGAGAAGTATGCCGCCAATCCGCCGGCATCCGGAGCGCTCACAGATCCTGTAGCATAAGATTTGTTGATTGCAACAGACTCGCTATATCCCACCACCCCCCACCACCACTATAACTTCCCTCCACAGAACCTGAAGCGTAAGATTTGTTGATTGCGACATATCGGCCAGATCCCGCCAAACCACCGACAAACCGAGCTCCAATGACTTTTCCTGCCGCATAAGACTTGTTGATTTCAGCGTTTGCACTATATCCCACCAAACCACCGACCGAGTCGGCTCCGCTGACAGTGCCTGTTGCATAACAGTCCGTCATCGCCGTCGTATTCTGTAGCTCACCGACAAGACCGCCAACGTTCCCCCCCCGTAACGGAAACCGATGAATAAGAGTTTTTCAGAGTGATAGAACTACCGATGCCCACCAACCCACCGGCAGAGGTGCCGCTATAAGAGACTTCTTTCCCAATCGGGCGGAACCCTTGGGCTCCGAGGTTGGCCGAGCTCAAGGCTGTTTCGACAGCAGATTCTTTGTCGTCGCCTTCTCTCGGAACGCCATCCTTTCCATTGGATCCGTACCTGCCATCATAACCCAGTTCCCACAGTTTACCGGCATACTGAGAAGTACCCCACTTCGAGGGATCTGTCGCAGAACAATCAAGCCCACCGCTGGGCAGCGTATAATTTTCGGTCAGGGGATAGGCTGGATGAAAACCGACCATCTGGAGATCTTCGCAGGTCGCAATCACAGAGGGAATGAAAGAGATCGCTTTGATCACAACAGTACTGGAGCTTGTATAACTGACTCTAAAATTGGAAGCACTGGGATTCGGGACGCCGCTCGAAAGAATCGAATCTACTAATATGAGCCCATGAATGGCAACACCGCCCAGGGGACCCGGAATTGCCACGCGAAGCATAGAAGTGGGCGGAATACTGGGGTCGGCAGTGACTTCGCAATCGAGTTTGACGATCTTATTTCCGTCATAGCCGCGGACTCCGCAATCTTCCGCCCGCAGAACCCCTTGCGTACCCAAAAAAAAGAAGCCCATAAAAAAACTGGCTTAAAGGAAAAATCTCTTAAACACTGTGCCGCCCCCTTTTTTCGGGATAACCGACTTCTGTCGCTCCCCTAATAAACTCTACCCTATTATTTGAGTTTGGGGAACCCCGTCAGGCTCAGATAGTCTACCCTTCGAGCGCCAAAAGCCCCATGCAGGGTCCATAGCATAGGCCTCGCCATCATCTCGAGAAGCTGAATGCCATGCGTTTTCATTTTCTTGCAGGATCATCCGCTGTCGCGAAAACGTCTCAGTGCTGCGGATTCGTGATGTTATCCAGATCATTGAGAGCCCGCGCTTCCGGCGTCTTCAACCGGTTCGGGAACAAAATCTGAAAAGTGAAGGATCTCGGAGAGATTTTTTTTGTGGCGCCGGTAAAGCTCGAGGTCTTCCCGGCTAGCAGTCCAGGTTCCCATCTCTCCGTCCTGGTAAACCTGGAACTGAAGGGATTCATAATCCTGAAAACTATAACTGCGAAGCACGTCGACGAACTCCCGGACCACACGGTCCCAGAAATAGAGGACATCTTCGTGAAGCCCTTTCTCCGGAGAATAAGCGACCTGACCTGTACCCTTGAGCGGGGCTGTGGCATTGAAAAGAAAATGCCGATTGGGCTTCTCTTCAAAGCGGACCACCAGCTTAACGCTGGAAAAGGTATTAAAAATCCTCTCGTCCTCGGAGGCCGTCTGCTGGAAGCGCCGCGTAAGCTGCCGCGCAAGGAAATCGCCCATCGTGATATCGGGCGTCTTGAACTCCGTTTCCCAGTTGGGAAGACTTTTTGCCACCATCTCTCTTGTGAATGTAAAATCCGGAAAGACCGTTTTGTCATCCAGATAGGCCAGAGGAATGATCCTTCGGATTTTTTCCGTATCGCCCACCGTCGAGATCTGAAACAAATATTCCAGCGTCTGCGGCGGCAAAGTTTTGTCGGCCGCGTCTTTGGGAACGACCTGAGCTTTAGCATAGACCACAATGTCATTATCCTGGATGGGAATGCTCCGCACATCCAAAAGAGTCCACTTGCCGCGGCCTTGAGGCAAGAGCGTCCCCTTGGCGTCCGTGAAAAAGAATTCCCGCGTCCATTTAGGACGCACCGTCTTGGAAAAATACGCTTTTTGTATCTCCGCCGTTTTTCCTTCGTTAAGATCCCTGAAAAAATGACGGACAGGCCGGTGCCAAAGCGCGGCACGGTTGATCTGGAGGTCGTGAATGATACGCTTGCGGTATTCGCTGCGGGGAATATCCAAGAACCGGACGCGCTTGAGATCGTCGATCTGTCCCATAAAGGTCAGATCCATGCCGCTTTTTTCGATATCGGTAGCCTGAAGGTAGTAAAAATCGATTTTTTTATCCGTCGATAGCATGATGCGCGACATGGAAAAAAGAATGTTCTCAACTTTGTCAATCACCTCGTCAGTCGGCTGGAAAAGGCTTTCCATGTCCGTGACCTTGCCGCTCAGGAGCGCGGCCTTGAGATCCGCGGCGAACAACTTATCCAGAGGCATGAAAACCCCCAGAGTTGTTCCCGCAAATTCCACTTCAATGTGAGGGATCTTGTATTCTTTGAGAGCAATATCCTGAAGCGCTTGCTTGCACTGGGCTTCCGGATAAGTGACCGGCCCGCTGCAAGAGAAAGAGAAGAGGCAAAGCACCGTAAAAAACAAAGGGGCCAGACCCCGTTTAAGGGAAACCAAGTCTGACCCCTGTGCTGATATGCTTTTAATTCTCACGTTGCCCGCTGAACTTTGAGAGCTGCCCCTTCTTTTAAGATCCAAAAACTTAAACTTTCGGAGGTTCCGCGCCATGAGGGATATAGCGCCGCGGATTGGCTTTTCCGAATTCATTAAAGATCGCTTCGATCTCGTCGTAATCCAGCTCGTTTTTCTGGAGAAGTTCATGAGCAAAACGCTCAAAGAGATCTTTTTCCTGACGCAAAAGTGTTTCCACCTCAGCCATGCATTCCCTGAGGATCTTGTCCACGTCCTGATTAAGACGCATCTTCACATCTTCGGAAAGCAGGAGGGCATTGCCTTCCTTATAGATCGTATAATCCCCGATCATGCCGGAAGAACCCATGCCAAGCACCCAAACCATAAAATGGGCAAGGTTCATTGCCTGTTTGAAGTCTGAGGTCACGCCGGTGGTGGAGGTGTTGAACTTGATCCTCTCGGCCACATATCCCGCCAAGCAGATCTTAATGTCGGCAAACAGCGTCTCGCGGTCGCGTCCGTGCCACTCCTCGATTGAAGTCGGATGAACGACTCCCAGCGAAGACTTTCTGGGAATGATCGAAGCCTTGAACACATCATCGCGAGGATGCGAAAGGAAGGTCACGATCAGGTGGCCTGTTTCGTGATACGCGGTCATCTCGCGCTCGCGGGCATTTACTGTGAGCTTCTGCTTCATACCAAGCTCGATCCTCTCGATCGCCTCAGAGATATCGCGAAGCCCGATCACGTCCTTTTTGTTGCGTGTCGCGATGAGCGCCGCTTCCTTCACGATGTTCTCGATATCGGCCGGTGATTTATCAACAGCCTTTCGCGCAAGCCGTTTGCAATCAAGCGCCGCTTCATATTTGGTCTTGCTCAGATAAAAGCGGAAAAGGGCTTCGCGTCCCTCGAGGCTCGGCTTTTTGATATAAACTTTCCGGTCGAAACGGCCGGGCCGGAGAAGCGCCGGATCCAAAACATCTTCGGCGGCATTCGTCGCGCCGATCACGATGACGTTTTCAGACCCCGCGCCGAGACCATCCATCGCCACAAGCAACTGATTTTGCGTCGAATTCGCTTCCTGTCCACCGAATTGATTGAACGTTCGCCGCGCCCCCATCGCATCCAGCTCATCGATGAAAACAATGCAACCCCCAAAACCGTAGGCGAGGCGCTGCGCTTTCTTGAAAAGTTGACGCACCCGGCTGGCCCCGACGCCCACAAAGATCTCGGTAAATTCACTGGCCGCCATCGAAAGGAACGGAAGTCCCGCTTCTGTAGCGATCGCTTTGGCAAGATAGGTCTTCCCGCATCCCGGAGGTCCCATCATGAGAATCCCGCGAAGGATCCTGCCGCCGATCTTTTTGATGCGCGCATGATCCTGGATCAGCTGAACGACTTCCCAGCACTCGTCCTTCGCCTCATCGATCCCGATCACGTCAGAAAACTTGATATTGACCTGATTGGACTTGATGTTCTTCTTATCTAATTTAGAAAAAGCTCCGCCCTGAATATAAACGATGATATAGGCAAAGATCGCGGCGTTAATGATCGCCATAAGGAATTGGAGGGGCAGCTGCGCCAGCGTGATGTTGCGGTAATAGCTTTCCAGCGACGCCATCCCCCACCACGAGAACACAACAAGTCCGAGCACTCCGGCAATGATGTAAAGCTTAAATGAGTGCTCCATCCAGAATAATTTCCAGCGACGCCATTTATTCATTTAAAACCGCCTTTTTTGAAGATAGGTTAAGGGGTTCTCCCCCTAAAATCTCAGGGATTATACCTGCTTTGGAACAAAAACACACGCCTTAGAATTTCGACAGAAAAACCATTCCCTTGAGGGAAACGAGGGCTGACCCCGTTTACTTTCCCTCTTAATCACCACCAATAGCCCTCTTCCTTGCCTGAAGAAGCTCCGGCAGCATCCGCGGCGGCAGAAGAACCCGCGCTATCCGCTGCTGCGGCGGGGACCGGCGCCTCGGCTTCCTTTTCCGTATCGCTAAATTCCTTTGCCGGTTCCTCTTCGGTAGAAAGCTCGGAGGAAGGCGCCGGAACCGTTCCTTCCGGAAGAGACTGCGGCACAGGAGGTGCTATCGATTCCTCCGGAGTGGCTGCAGTCGTCGTCCCTGCAGGCTGTTCTTCCCACCACCCGCCGGTATCAGCGGAAGACGGAGAAGCCGTCTCGGAGCCGGTTTCTTTAACAGGCGCCTTGGCTTCTGCCTCGTAGGGAGGGTCGATAAAAAAAGCCTCGCGAGGATTGTTCTTCACATGATAAAGCAAAGGCCCTTTTTTCCCGTCTTTTTCTTCTTCCATCTTTTGCGAATAGAGAATGGGATTGGTCTGCGTATCCCGGACCGGATCCTCGGATCTCCGGATTGAGGCAACATTCAGACCCGCAAGAATGCTTAGCAGAATAAGAAACAAGGCTCTCTTGTGCATAGTTTAAAGGTACACGATACGGACAAAAATCGCAAATACTCATTGTCCAAGGGTCAACGTTCCACTTTATTCTTATCTTTGCCCGTTGACCTTTGCCCCAAGGTAATTCTTCAAATAGTTCCCCGTATACGACCGCTCGCAGTCCATCAACCCGGCCACCGGTCCCTGATAGACGACTTCGCCGCCCTTATCCCCGCCCTCCGGTCCAAGATCGATCACATGATCGGCCAGACGGATAAGCCCCAGATGATGTTCGATCACAAGCAGGGAATGGCCCCGGTCCAGAAGCTCCTCAAAAGCGCGGACCAGATGCTGGACGTCGTCCTCATGAAGCCCGGTCGTCGGTTCATCCAGAAGATAAAGAGAAGGTCCGGAACTTCCGCTCAAAAGCTCGAACGCGAGTTTCAGGCGCTGCGCTTCACCGCCCGAAAGCGTCAGCGTCGGCTGCCCGAGCCTGAGATACCCGAGACCGATCTTCTTCAGGATGGAAAGTTTCGCGACCAAGGCCTTGCTCGAACCGAGAAAATCCAAGACCTCATCGACCGTCATGTTGAGAACTTCGTCGATATTCTTTCCCTGATACCGGATCTCGAGCACTTCGGGTTTGAACCTTTTTCCGTGACACTCTTCACAAGGCACAAAGATATCCGCCAAAAAATGCATTTCGACTTTAACCGCGCCGTCGCCTTCGCAGACCGGGCACCGTCCTTTTTCGACGTTGAATGAAAAATGCCCCGAGTCGAATCCTTCGCGGCGGGCCTCGCTCGTCGAAGCGAAGATCTTGCGAATGTCCTCGAACGCCTTCATATAGGTCGCCGGATTGGAACGCGGGGACCGGCCGAGCGGAGACTGGTCGATCAGCACCATGTCCGAAAGAGGTTCGAACCCGCGGATCTTTTTCACACTTCCAAGCTCTTCCTGGGATACGGGCCTGCCCTTGAACTTGAGGAAGTGATTGTAGAGGATCTCATAGAGGAATGTGCTTTTCCCGGAACCGGACACTCCTGTCAGAACAGTAAAACGACCGAGGGGAATATCAAGATCGATCTCTTTTAAGTTATGGGCCTTTGCCCCCCGGACCGTGATCATGCGCTTTTCCGTTCCCTGGGGCCGGGTTTTCCTCGCGATAGCGCGTTTTCCGGCAAGATATTCCCCCGTCACCGAGCCGGAATGTTTTTTAAGATCTTCCGGACTTCCCTGAAAAATGAGCTCCCCGCCTTTGGCGCCGCCCGCAAGCCCAAGATCGATCACGCAATCCGCGGCCGCGATCATGGTCCGGTCATGCTCCACCACCACGACGGTGTTCCCGAGATCCCGCAGCTTCCTGAGAAGCGCGATCAGCATCTGGTTGTCGCGCTCATGAAGTCCGATCGAGGGCTCATCCAGCACATAAAGCGTGTCCACGAGAGCCGAGCCAAGCGAACTCGCAAGATGAATGCGCTCCACCTCCCCTCCCGAAAGCGTACGCGACATCCGGTCGAGCGTGAGGTATCCCAATCCCACTTCCTTCAGAAACTGCACTCGCGCGAGAAGCTCAGCCTGAACAGGCTCGATCTTTTCTTTTTCTTCCGCCGTAAGCTCGAGAGATGCAAGAAAAGGATAAAGGTCTTCAATGCTCAGGGCCTGAACCTCGGCAATATTTCTTCCGCAGACGAGAAAATCCATCGCCTCGGGCTTCAGCCGCGTCACGTGGCAGGTCCCGCAAGGCGCATAACCGCGGTAACGGTTAAGAAAGATCCTCACGTGCATCCGGTACGCTTTTTTATTCATATATTCAAAAAAATCACGGACACTCGCGAAGTCGTCCCCTTTATAACCCTCCAGGATCCAGTTGCGGTGCCGGGCCTGCAGATCCTTCCAAGGCACGCGGACTGGGATGCGCTTGCGCGCGCAAAAATCAAGAAGCTGGCCCTGCTCCCAGCGGGTGCTCGATTTGGTCCAGGGCTCTATCGCGCCATCCCGTATCGATTTTCCGGGATCCGGAACGACAAGATCCCAATCGATCGTGATGACGCGTCCGAATCCCTGGCAGGTCGGGCATGCGCCGAGGGGACTGTTAAAAGAAAAAAGATTCGGCGTGGGTTCCGGGAACGACCGCGCGCAAGAAGAGCACCGGAGCGTCTCCGAAAATTCAAGGGTCTTGCCCTGGCCTCCGTTTTCTTTTCCTGAAAGGTTGCCAGGACTATCCTGGCTTTTATTTTCTTTTTTTTGAGGGAAGTCAGGATTGCCCCAATTTCCACCCAAGGGAAATTGATTGGTATTGGGACTAGTCCCATGGACCTTTAATTCTTGTAATGGAGAATGGGACTTGCCGGCAACCCAAACCTGGGCCTCACCCCGGCCCAAGCGGAAAGCCTGCTCCAGTGAGTCCGTAAGCCGTTCTTTATTGGCCGGAGTGATCTTCACAAAGTCCACGCTCACGCCGAGCGTTTTAAGAACTTTTTTTTTCGCGATCAGCGTTGCCGAGTCGACCCAGGCCCCCTCATCAAAAAAAGAACTGAACCCCTGCCGCTCCAGCTCCTCCAGATTCTCACGCAGGTATTTCGAGGTCGTCTTGCCCATCGACATACGGAAAGCGATCCGCGCTTCACTGGACGGGAACTCCGAAGCGAGACGCGCCACGACTTTCGCGGGATCATACTTTTCGACATTCTCCAGGCAAACGGGACATCGCGGCCTTCCGACACGCGCGAAAAGCACCCGGAGATACTCATTGATCTCGGTCTGTGTTCCGACCGTGGAGCGGGCATTGGTGATGGCATTCTTTGCCTGAATGGCGAGAGCCGGAGGGATCCCGGAAGCGGAGACCACATCGGGTTTGGCCATGCGCTCGAGGAATTGGCGCGCATAAGCGGAAACGGATTCGATATAACGGCGCTGCCCTTCGGCATAGAGCGTATCAAAAGCCAGGGAGGACTTGCCGGAGCCGGAGACACCGGTAATGACATACAGTTTACGATGGGGAAGTTCTAGATCGAGATCTTTGAGATTGTGGGTCTTGATCCCACGAAGCCGGATCGCATCCAAGGGCGGATCAGGACTTGATCTCGCGGCCGAGCGCCGAACCGATCGCCTTCAAAAGACCGGAGCCGCCGTAGACCTTCTGACTATCCGGAGCGATCGAAACAGAGGTGGTCCCGCGATCCACGCGTTTAACCTGAAAGGTGATCACCCTCTTGTCCGAATCATCGAAGCGGCTGAAATTCGTGTCGCGGACACTGATAATACCTTTTTCCTTATCCGTTTCTTCAAGCTGCCAGCTCCCGTTATCATCCAGGGCTTCCATCGTGCGCAGGTAGGTCAAGTCATAAGGAAGTTGATAGACCAGCACTTCATCATTGGGGGGCAAAACTTTCCCCACGGTGTTGCAGGCGGAAAGCCCGAAGCAAAGCACCGATAAAAGAACTATCGAAATAATACGTTTCATAGGATGTACCTCCTCATAAAAACCATGGAATCCCTAACAGGGCTTAAAATTTTCCGGTCATGCGAACGAACGGCCCGTGACTATTGAAACTGTTCGTCGTGCGCAGGTCGTCGCTGAAATCCGTAAAATTATACCCCACTCCGAGCCGTACGTATTCATAAAATTCGCGGTCCACTTCCACCAGCGCGCCCTGTCTGAGAGAATCCAAAGCATAAGACTGCAATAGAATGCGGTACTCCAGGGCCAGATCCCATTTCCGCGTCACGTGAAAATTGATGCGGTTCGCCGTCAGGAAGCTGTTCACGTCTACCGTGTCGCCCGAGGAAGAATTGATCGTGGAACGCTTGAAAGCGAGTTTCTCCACAAGGCCGAAATAGCGGTTCACGTCATACGCCACGTCAGTCGCGAGAATATGAGCCGATTGATCCCACTGAGCTCCGTTATAGGGACTGTTGTTGTATTGCTGGCTTGCGCCGAGATCCTTCAGATAAGTATACCGCGCCAGAAAATTCAATTTATCAAGTTTGATGGGACGATACGCGAAGCCGTTACTGAACTCGACAAAAGTCGCGGGAGAATTTCCTGGATCATACTGACGGGTATCGCCGTAGTTAAAATAGGAAAGGAAACCAAGATCCTCGTTGATCTGATACTGCAGGGAATTCCGGGTCACATACTGGCTCATCTCCGGAGTGTCCTGATCGACGCGCACTTCCTGATAGGTCCGCGCGCGGAATTTCTTACCGATCGCGTACGAAAGATTCCCGCCGACGGTGTTAAAGGCGTTGTTCCTGGCAAGCGCGTCCTGAGCCGCCTGGTCCATCAGCCGCGTGCTGGAATTCTGCAGGCGTCTGCGTTCGAATTTCCCGCCATAATCCCAATGATCCCCCGCCTTGCCTTCATAACCCAAAATATCGGCATAACCGCTATTCCCCTGATAAGAAGAATATTCGCGTTCGGAATACATACGCGACTTTTCGGTAAGCGCAAAAGAGTTGCCGATCGCAGTCCCGAGCGTCTTATCGCCGATCCCGCGATCGATCGAACGGATATTCGCGTAACTGCGAGAGCCGTTCTCGTGCTGACGCTCAAAGCCAAAATAAGTCGAATCTCCGAGAGGTCCGACCATTTCCTCAAGATAGGCAAAAAGGCTTTTGACCACTTCATAACGCACGCCGCCGCCGAACTGCTGGTCATTCGCCCCGTTGATCGCCGTCTGTACTTTGACGTAAGGAAGCAGGCGTTCGTTAATATGATAACCCAACTTACCCGTCACTCCGTCGCTAAAGGGAAGCTGGTTCGCGAGATCAGGGGTCAGGTTCGCAGCGGTATCGACCGCGTCAAGATTCCGGTGCTGGTACTCCAATTCGGCAAGGTATTGACCGTCATCGTAGACGATCTGCGCGGTCTGGGTCTCGAGATCCTGGAAAGGCGCCTGAGTGTTCGTCACATCCAGCGGCATCAATTGACTGAGAACGGCGGAATGATCAAAACGATAGCGAGCGGCCAAATTGTCCGTGAACTTGTAGCGGGCAGCCACACCGTACTTTTCAAGACCTTCCTGATCCCGCATATACCCGTTTGAAAAACCGGGATTCACGCCCTGAACATACCCGGTCGTTTCCAAACCCTTCACAGGTTCCGATGAGGCGCGGATGAGATAAGCGCTGTTCTGCCCCTTCGTATGCCTCCCGTCCAGGGGACCCAGGTTCGCGTAACTAATGCCGCCGTCATAGGAGACTGAAGACCCCATCTGCTGGTTGATCGTCTGGGCGTACTCGGCAGTCACCTTCGTGTTCCGCCCGAACTTGAACATGGCATCGACTCCGTTCATGTCATAGTCCCCGCCAGGGCGTTTTTCCTGAACTCCCGTGGCACCAACCCTCACGTGATCCCCCATCCAGGTATAACCCCGGATACCCTGATTCGCGATCGAAGGATCGGAAGCGCTCGGATCATACTCGTAATCCAGGATCAAATAGACCGGATCCCCATCCAGAATATCCGTCGAGGTCATCGTATCGGACGCGGCAACCGAAGACAGCGGCCGGGTGAGAAGAATGCGTCCTTCCGGATAATTGATCTCGTAATCGGTCCCTTCCACCAGGTCGTAACTGGCGACGGTCATATTCTGGATCTTATCGCGGATATCGACGCGGATCTTTTCACTGCCCTCGATGATGTTGCGGTTTTGCGCGTAAAAAAGCGAGCCGCCCGTCGCATAAAGTTCATTATGATCCGCCACATGTTTAGAATCCGCGGAGAAGACCTTGAACCCGCGCTTCGAATCGCCATAGACCGTGCTCTCGACCGTATCGAAATTCACCTTGAGACCGGAAAGCGTACGGTTGTACGCGGCAAGTTCGGTATCCGTGAACTCGGTCTTAAAACTTCCCCACTTGGCGTAAGAACGGTCCATTTCCACGAGGATGTAAAGCTTCTGGGCGGTGTCCTGCGCTTCGTAATCAAGGGTCGAGCTGTCGCCATAGATCGGATAATAGTCATTAGGATTGAGGTTTGTAAAAAGCGCGGACCGGCGATCCGAGGTATCGTAATGAGCCTTCACAAGAAATTTCCCCTTGAGCTTGCCCTTCAAAAAGAAGGCCGCGCGGCCGTCTTCGCTGAACCCGTCCCGATAGCCCGCATCTTTACCGGCTTCCTGGGAATTGCCGACAAAATTCGCGCCAAGCTGTTCCTCACCCAAAGCCACCATGAAGAACGTGCTGTCCTTCACCTTGACGCTTTTGTTAAAGTTGGTGGTCTCGCCATCGGGTGTCGTCGCGGCGATATTGACCATATATTCGCCGGGCTCGACAAAAAATTCTTTCTGGAACATCCCGTTCCCTCCGTCTACGGTGACAGGCGTTCCGTTGATCTCAATCTTGTTCTTTGGCTGTGTTTTTCCCTGGACGCGGACGACCGGCTTCGCGTTAAGCGGGATGCTGCGTTTACCGTCCTTAAAGAGATTGAAATCGCCGACCGGCGGGACCTCGGGATGATAGTTCGGTTTTGCCTTCGGATCATGTTTGCTCATGACCTCGAAGAATTTCAAAGGGGTCCAGTCCTCGCGGTTCTTCGCGTCGCGGACTTTTAACTGATAAGAATACATCCCGGGCTTGACCAAAAGTCCCGAATCCTCGATCCCGGTCCAGTTCACTTCCGCAGGAGGCTGCCCGACGCCGTAACCCGTCCACACCGGCTGTCCCAGCTCATCGCGAACTTCCAGAGTCCATTTCTTGATGAACTTGGCGTAATTATTATCAAAAGTGAAGGCCGGCTCTTTTTCGAGAACCCCGACTCCGAGCTTCACGACATCCGGCGTGATCTGCACATCGAGCGTCGGCCGCGAAACATCCACACCCTGCGTGACCATCACCATCAGATCTTTCTGAAAATTCTCCGGGATCCCGGACGGCGGCAGAAGCACGGCGAAGTTGGCCTTGTTCATAATGCCCGGCGTGGTTTTAACGAGATAAGCTTCTTCGGTGATAAATTTTGTTCCTTCCGGCAGCGTGTGCCCGTCGATCTTGACAACATGCCGGCCGGGCTCGACTGCGGGCACATGATAAAGACCGTTTTCATCCGTCACGATCCCGACTCCGGTTTCCATATAAAGCCGGACCCACGGAACGCCGTCTTCACCCTTGTCCTGAACACCGTTCTGGTTCAAATCGTTAAAGACCTTGCCGATGATCGTCCCCTGCTCAAAGACGGGATCTCCCTGCACCTGGAATTTCAGGCTCGCTTTGTCCGAAAGATCATTGGAATTTCTGATCACAAAATCCATGGAATATTCCGACCCGATCTTGACCCCGCTTGACACAAGCATCACGAAACTGGTGGTGAATACCTGCCCCGGGGCCATCGTGCCGATCGGAATGATCAACGATCCTTCCCGGTAGCTGGCCGTCTGGCCGTTCACGCGTATCGATTTTTTTGCATAGTCAAAACCGTGAGGGAGCGTGGCCCTTAACTCCACGTTGGTGAGAGTATCCCCCGAGGCATTATTGAAACTGGCGTTGATACCCACAGAATCGCCGGGCGCCACATTCCGCTTCGACGCCGACACACTCAGCTTCGCAGGACTCACTTCACCGTTCATGGCGTCTACCGCAACTACTTTACCGCCAAAAGCACCTTTTCCCTTGATAACCAAAGAAACAAAATCAGTTCCTTCTGGCGCAACGCCACTAACAACAAAGGGGGTTGTATTAAAAACTTGTCCAGGACAGCTCCCTACATCAGCGTTAATAGTTGAGCTACTTAGTTCGGAAATTTTCGTATCTGTTCCGTCAGGATTCCTCTTCCTGAACTCGATCACTAATATCGCTCCGTTGTCCCCTCCCGCTATGCCAGCTTCAGACCATCCATATCCCGAAAACGTTACCATTTGTCCCGACTTGACATTGTTATAAGTCTGAAATGTGTACGTCCCCGCATTAGGTAACTGCAAAGCATAAGATCCTTGGATGCAGGAAGTACCTAGGTTCTTCAAACATAAAGTACGTTCGGTCGCGGTCCCAGCATTCATGTTATCCCAATTCCCTTGAGTTCCGCTGCCAAGGGGTTCTTCAAAGCTGTAATTCCCGAGGACATTCGCGAAAGCGGAGGGAGTAAAAGAGAAGGCTGTGAGCAAGAAAAGTGTCATTCCCGCGAAGGCGGGAATCCAGACTTTGGATCCCCGATTAGAACATTCGGGGATGACAGTCAAGGTTTTCTGTTCTTTTTTCCGATCTGAGATCATTAAAACCGCCTGCTGGAGAACTTGACGCCGATGCGCAAATCGTAATTGGGAATGTGCGGGACTTCGCCTTCCTGTTTCACGCGTTGGGCGCCGCCGACACCGTCATATTCAGCGAATACCGCAAACTTGGAAAGCCATTCGTTCTCTTTCCACTTGTAAGCCATGAAAGGCATCCACCGGACGCCGGCTCCAATGAAGTACTGGTTCTGATACCAGGCCGAAAAGGAGGCGTTATTGACATGCTCGAAACGCATGTACGGCATAAGAATGATCTCGTCATTGATATAATTATGCGGGATCGGGATACCGGGAAGTTTGATACCCAAGGTGACCGTGGAATTGGCGATGAACGCGTTGAAACTTCTTTCGGAGCTGAATCCTGTTTTCGATACAAAATAATTGCCGAAATATTCACCCCAGACATATTGCCGCAGGTAATCCGTAAATTTCACTGGCTTCCCTTCCGTCAGGGGAGGAACCTCCGTATTCCACTCGTAGTAACACTGAATGCCCCAGATGAGATCGGTATCGCGGCTGTTGGTGATATTGCCTTTGAGGTTGTAGAGATCGCCATACTTGATATAAAAGCGGTAATTGCGCATCCACTCGAGAATGGGAATGCCGCCAAAGGGCTGGAAATTCAAAAGCCAGGGATTCCGCGCCAAAGGCCGCCATTCCAAACCCGCGAAAAGCTGTAAATTGCTGGCGTAGTCCGCGGAATCGGATTGCAGGGCGACGGTTTCTTCGAGGAAAGGAGCGATATTATCCAAAGGAAAACGGATCCCGCTGAAAACCAGGCGATTGGTCCAGTAGCCAACCTGCGTGTCAAAGTGATTTGAAGCAAGATTGGTCATGCGCCAGCTCGTCTCGCCGAAGGACTGCCAGGTGATCGCCGTGCCGACGGGGTCACCCTGGAAAACGCCGAACATTTTCTCGCCGATACCCATCTGATCGGTGAACTTGAGGATGAGCTCTTCTTCTTTTTTAAACTGTGCCGGCGTTTTGATCACAACAGGAGGTTCTTCTTCAGCCGGAATATAGACCGGAGCCTCGCGCACCTCTTTCGCGAAATCACCGCCTCCCGCAACAACCTGGGACTTTACGGCCCCGACCTCAGCCATAGCGGCCTCGGCCGACGCGAAAGACTTATCCCCCACCCAGAAAAGATCCTTAGCCGGTGCCCCTTTGGCGCCGGGAATGGGAAGTTGGCGTATCTCCACCCCGTCAAAATTCGCGGTCTTGAGATTAGCTTTGATATACCCGTCGATAGACTTCAGGTCCTTCAACCCCGGAAGCGCGCGGGATTTCACGACCCCGCCTCCAAAATCGGTCACGATGGAATATTCGGCTTCCTGATCGCGGGAATGGACCCTGATCACTTGAAAGCCACGGACATCATCGATCTTGTGATCGAATTTCTGCGCGGCGGGCGTGAAGAAATATTCGGCGTAACGATTGGGAGCAGGTTTGGTGTCGGGAGTCTGCGGAGTTTCTTGAGCGAACGATGGGACGGCGACGGACAGAATGAGGGCGATGAAAAAGAGTGAAAAACTTTTAATTTTCATCGGCGATAAGATTTTTCTTTTTTTGATTATGCCAGGTTTAAAAACCTTCTTGGAAGAAAATCTAAGCCATTCCCAACACCTGAGGCATATGATAAAGACCTTGCTTCTTTTTCGCAAGGAATTTTGCCGCTAAAAGAGCTCCGCGGGCAAAAGCTTCACGCGAGGAGGCCTTATGGACCAGTTCGATCCGTTCCCCGTCCCCGAAAAAGGAAACGGTATGGTCCCCGACCACATCCCCGCCGCGAAGCGCGAACACCCCGATCTTGCCCTTTTCACGCGCTCCGGTCTCACCCTCGCGACCGTAAATGACATCCTTTTTCATATCACGGCCCCGGGCCGCGAGAAGGATCTCAAGAAGCTTCATGGCCGTTCCGCTCGGCGCATCCTTCTTCATCCGGTGATGGATCTCCGAGATCTCAAGATCGTAACTTTCATCGAGCACTTTCCCTGCGAGTGCGGCCAATTTAAAAAGAAGATTCACGCCGACGCTCATATTGGGAGATTGAAGAATAGGGATCTTCCCGGAAGCGAGCTTGATCAGGCGGAGCGTGGCAGCCGGGATCCCGGTGGTCCCGATCACGTACGCAGTCCGGGTCTTGACGGCAGCCTTTAGATTTTCAGGAAGCGCCGAGAAATGACTGAAATCGATAAGGACATCCGCCCCCCGGAGAGTCGCGGTCGCGTCCTGAGTCACTTTCACGCCCATCAGATCGCGGCCGATGATCGGGCCAAGATCCTGCCCCAAAGCGGCATGACCTCGCTGTTCAAGACCGCCGACGATCTTGAAAGCCTTATCACCGCTCGCGAGCTGGAGTATCGTTTTCCCCATCCGCCCCGCGGCGCCCGCCATGACAAGCTTGATCATCTCACGACCCCCAGTTTTTTCAGAACTTCAGCGAACTTCTTTTCATTCTCCGGTCTCATCTCACAAAGAGGCATGCGGAGTTCCGGCTTGATCATCCCCATCATCCCGAGCGCCGTCTTCACGGGGATCGGATTTGTTTCGATGAAAACGGCCTTGGAAACCGGATAAAGGATTTTGTGGATCGAGCGGGCCTCTTCCATATTCCCGGCAAGCGCCGCCGCGACCATTCCTTTCACTAACTTAGGGACGATATTCGCGATCACCGATATAACGCCGCGCGCTCCGATCGCGATCAAAGGAAAAGTCAGGGAATCCTCACCGGAAAGGACGGGCAGGTCGCAAAGCTGCATGATCTGATCCGCCTGGTCCATGCTTCCGCTCGCTTCTTTGATCGCCACGATATTATCGATCTTCGAGAGACGGGCCACGGTCTCGGGCGCCAGGTTAACACCGGTGCGTCCCGGCACGTTATAAAGCACGACCGGGATATTCACGCGGCTCGCGAGATATTCGTAGTGTCGGAAAAGGCCTTCCTGCGTCGGTTTGTTGTAATAAGGCGTCACGACAAGCACTCCGTCCGCCCCGATCTTTTTGGCATGCTGCACAAGACCCAGCGCCTCGGTCGTATTGTTCGACCCGCAGCCGCAGATCACCGGGATCCGGTGATGGATATACTCCACCACGAACGTCATGGTATCGCGATGCTCCTGATGCGACATCGTGGCGGATTCACCCGTCGTGCCGCACGGAATGATCACATCGGTCCCGGCCTTGAGATGAAAATCCAGAAGACCTTTAAGCGCCTTCTCATCCACCTTCCCGTTACGGAACGGCGTGACCAATGCGACCATCGAACCCTCGAACACACTTTTCTTTTTGCTCATAGAAAATATTCCCCTTTGTAGACGAATTGGGCTTTGCCTTCCAGAAAAACCTTGCTGATCTCTTGCTCTTTTTTTTGTATTTCGATCCGGAGCTTCTCTCCGCCTGTGGTCAGAACGCTTACCGGTGACTCCGCGTGCCCTTTCAGGACGCTCACAACGGCGGATGCCGTAGAACCGGTCCCGCAGGCAAGGGTCTCGTCCTCAACACCCCGCTCGTAGGTCCGGACCGCGATCTCTTTTTTGCCGCGGACTTCCACAAAATTCACATTCGTCCCGAACGGCTGAAAATGCGCGTGATTGCGTATGGCGCGCCCGGTTTCAAAGACCTCGATTTTTTCGAGGTCCCTCACAAAGATCACCACGTGCGGAACACCCGTGTCAAGAAAAGTGTAATGAAACTTCTGTTTTCGGATCTCCACGACAGCGTCCGCTTCAAAGAGACGCGGGGTCACAAGCTGAACCTTGATGTCGTTCTTCTGCTTGACCTCGGCCTCGATCAACCCCGAGCCGGATTCGAAACTCATCCGGGAGGAATATTTTAAAATATCATGGGCATAGAGCGCGATGCAGCGGAACCCGTTCCCGCAGGCTGCCGCCTCGGATCCGTCCAGATTCAGAATACGCATCCTGAAATTCGCTTTTTTGGAACTCTCAAAAAGAAGGACTCCGTCCGCGCCAACGCTTTGATGCTGCTGGCAGACCTTCCGCGTAAACGCAACCGCGTCCTTCACGATCCCGCGGCGGTTATCCACCACCACAAAATCATTTCCCGACGCGACCATTTTATAAAAAGGAATCGAATGTTTCATCCCTTGGAAATTCTCCTCGATCGTTGTCAAAAATGAAAAACTGAATGCCCCCACCCTCTTCGAATTGAGGAATCCCGTCTTGCTGAAAAATCCTAACGGGATTCATGGGTAAATGATTGCCCTACCTCTGTTTAGATGCGGGCGTATTGTATCAAATAACCGGGAAGCGGGGAACGAGAAACACAATGATCCACGGGTGTGTGAGGGGGGTTCTCGTGTGATCCGAAAGCATGCGAATTCTTGAAATTAACATTACGACCATAATGAAACATTTTATTGCTTTATAACAATAAAGTGATGCGCTCCTCCAGTTGTCAAAATTTGGATCTTAGGAGAGGAGAGAATGATGACAATACGTCGCACTACACAGATTGCACAAATACAGGGGCCTATGATCCAAAAAAAGGCACAATCGGAAATGTTGAACGTATAGAGACGAGGCATTAAGAAAGAATCTGGTTTGGCAGACCCCGAAGCGGGGTACAATCCTTTTAATCCGTTCAAAGAAAAAAAGGAGCCAAACCAGCTGAATGATTATTTTACACGATTGTTGGGGATTCAAGGATTTGTTGTAGGAGCGGTGACTCAGGATAGGCAAGGAGCACACAGTCGAGTCGTGCTGGACCTCAAAAGAGGAGAAAACCCAAGATTTTTCTGCAGTGGGTGCTGTCATCCCAAACAGATGGAACTACATGCTTGTCTGAAAAGTGTACCAAACCTCTCCGGAGTTGATTCAATGCGCAGGCAACTGCCATTCAAGCAGGGGCTTTTTAGCATCTAGGTAGGTACGCATCTCGGATAAGCATGTGGAACTATGTTGAAGTGTGGGAACATTTCGTTAAATACTGGACCGAGGAGAATTTACGGTATGAAACTGTCGAACTTGGGAAATGATTCTATGGATCTTTTGCGCCGGCAGGATTTGAATCTGCGAACTTCGGGTTATGAAGTGGCCTGCTCGGTGAGCAAAAGAATAAAAAATGAATTTCTTGTTTTATTGAGATTTTACAGGGTGTATTATTTTGGTTGTATCTCCATCGGAATTATAAAATTCCATTGAAATAAATTGGCCTTCTTTATGAATAATTTTCATGTCTAGATATCCAGATACTGAATAATACATTTCCGGGCCATCAAGAACGCCATTTTTGAAATGATATTCGCTTTTTAATCGCCCCCCCTCATCGAAGCTTTGTCCGACACCATCGCATCGCCCATCATTAAATTCTGTCTTAGTTTTTAAATCACCATTTTCATAATATGTTTTAAAAGAGCCTGAAATTTTTCCATTTTTATAGGGTATTTCCGATTCAAGTTTTCCATTTTTAAAATAGCTCATTTCAACGCCATCTTTTTTATCAAAAACAGTATTATTTTTTTCATCCAAGCGACCATTTATATAGTTCCACTCGATAATCATTTTACCATCGGCATGGTAGATCGTTTCCACTCCGTCTAAGTTTCCATTGATGTAGTTAGCTTCTTCGGCAAGCGCACCATTTTCGTAATAGGATTTATAAATACCGTTCAGTAAATCATTTTTGAAATGCATCTCTGATCGAAGAGCTCCATTTTTATAATACCCTTTGGAGGCTCCTTCCATTTTATCATTGGCAAAATTCATCTCACCTTCCAGTACCCCGTTTTCATGGTACTTTTTTTCGATCCCATTGAGCTTCCCTTTAACGAATACCAATTCCCTCTCTATTTTACCATTGGCGTAGTATTCTTTGATAATTCCATTACCGCCAGATTTTGCTAATTCAATCCTGCCCAGAATAACTTTTTTGACAGATGGTGAGATTATAGAATCTGCTCGAATGGCTTCTTTATAATTTTCTGCAGCGTCTTTATATCTTTCTTTCCGCGGGTTGCCAGCACACTTTTTTCGAATTTCCATTTTTTTCTAACTCAGACTGGCGTGGAAATATTTATCCCGGCTGATTTCCAGTAAAT
>Ga0209083_1001316_pt1 | contig 29117 bp, 22 predicted proteins | sample AM7aDNAmetaG_FD_184132 | JGI IMG/M metagenome (GOLD analysis project Ga0209083, IMG submission 184132) | Freshwater microbial communities from Finland to study Microbial Dark Matter (Phase II) - AM7a DNA metaG (SPAdes) (version 3) | ecosystem: Environmental > Aquatic > Freshwater > Lake ...
CGCTGTCGTTGACGCGCTTGAGGCCGTCGAGGTCGAGGCTCACGAGCGCCAGAGGGCTGCCGTGACGGCGCGCCAGGGAGACCGCCGTCGCGAGCGACTCGTAGAAGCGGCGGCGGTTGGCGAGGCCGGTGAGATCGTCGGTGGCGGCGACGCGCGTGATCGTGGCGTTGGCCTCGGCGAGGGCGGCGGTCTCGTCCACCAGATCGGCGTTCAGGCGAGCCAGCTGCTGGTTGCGCTGCCTAACATCCTCCTCCGCCTGCTTGCGCTCGATGATGCGTCCCAGGCGCTCGGCGAGCGCATCGATGAGCTGCCTCTCTTCTTTCAGGAACGGCCCCTCGTCCTCATTGGGCATCTCCTCGCGGTACCCAACCTCGAGCCTCCCCACCACTGATCCCTTCACCGTGACCGGGGCGGATTGCATCCAGGCGGACTCCGTGAAGTCCTTCGTGCGCAGCTCGCGGTCCCCGATCACCGTCCGGGCGCAGGCGACCCGCGGGTATTGCCAGCTCGCCGGGAGGATGTCCGTGAGCTCCTGATACAGCTCATCGAGGGTGAGGCCTTGCCGCTCGGCGATCTCGGCCAGACCGTAGAGTGCTTGCAGCTCCTTCGCCCTTTCTTCGAGCTGGTGTACGGCCCGCCGGCGCGCGGTGATGTCGCGGTTGCTGGCGCGCCGGCCAAGGTAGGCGCCGCCAGCGTCGTGCACGGTCCTGCACCGGTGGTCGACCACGCGCTCGTCCCCGGCGGGGGTGCGAATGCGGAACACGAGCTCATCCTCCGCGGATTCGTCCGTGGCGCCTGAGGTGAGGTGATCGCGAAGGCGGTCGCGATCGTCCGGGTGGGCGATGGCCAGCAAAAGGCCTGGATCTGCCACGAACTCGGGCGCTGAGTGGCCGGTGACGCGTTCGCACCCCGGAGAGATGTAGAGGTAGCTGCCGTCGGGCGCCGTCCACCACTCCCAGTCGTAGGTGTTGTCGGCGACGATGCGGTACTTCTCTTCGCTCTCGCGCAGCGCCTCCTCCGCCAGGATTCTCTCGTGGACGTCGGTGAAGGTCAGGCGGTACCGAGGTTGCTCGCCGTCAACGGCGCCCTGTGGGCGCCCGTCGAGGTGCGCCCAGAAGGGCTCGGCGCCCACAGGCTGGAGGCGCAGATCGCAGCCCCGCGGCGTCCTGGTCTGCTTGAGCAGCGCGCGGTACCGGTAGTACGCGTCCCGGTCCGCCGCGAAGACGAAGGCGCTGAACGGCTGCCCCTTGAGTGTTTCCCGCCTCACGCCCAGCAGCCGTGCAGCCGTGCCGTTGACGTCTTCGACGATGCCTTTGTCGGTCGACGTGAAGTAGCCCACCGGCGCCAGGCGGAAGAGCTCGGCGTACTTCTCGCGCAGCGCCTCCGCCTCGAGCTGAGCGCGGCGCAGCTCCTCGTTTTGCATCTCGAGCTCGATCTGGTGCACGCGCAGCTCGTGGACGGCAGCAGCGAGATCCTCGGGCGCGCTCATGGCCGCGGCAGACAGCCCGTCGAGGCGCTCCTCGGCACGGCCGCGCAGTTCGTCGGCCGCGTCCGGCCGGCGCAGCTCCCCGGCCGCGTCCCGCGCGGCCTTCTTCTTGCGCGGGCTTCGGGCGTCGGCCATCAGGCGCCGCCGGCGATGTCGGTGATCGCGAGCAGCATGAGGCGCCGCTGCCCGGGCAGCACCTTCAGAAGGAGATGAAACAGATCGGCCGGAGTGCGCTCAGCTGTCCACATCTCCATGCCCCTCATGTCGTCCCTGCTCCTCAGCCCTCTTGGGGGTTGAGATCCCCCCAATCCCATCGCCCCCGTGGGGAAAAGCATAACCCCGTTTGTCATGCCCCGCGAGCCTGTGGAGCAAGCATGCGCGTACCGTTTCTTGACGGAGTCGCCGCTGCGCGCCGAACGCCAAGCGGTCGACTGCGGCGGTCTCGAAAGCCTCGACGCGGCCAACCGGGAGGCGCAGCGCGCTGCTACTTCACGGAGTGGAGCTCCCAGCTCAGAGTGAGCGGCAATGTCGCCGCGAACGCGTACTGCAGGTACGGCGCGGGGAGATCCCGTCCCTGAGAGGACACCCAGCCGCGGACAGGCTCGAGAGCGCCGTGGAAGAGGGCGACCTCGGGCACGAGCCCCTCCGGCGGCAGCGCCACGAGGGAGATGCGCGTGCCGCGTTCGTTCTCGTACACGGCGCTGCCCGTCTCCGGGGCATAGGTCACGCGGCCCGGGGCAAACTGCCAGCAGACTGTGATGCGATGGCGGCCGGCCCCCGCGACGGTGTCGCGCACGGCCAGGCCGGTGCGCTCGCACAGGGCGATCTCCCGGGTCACAACCAGGGCCGGTGCGCCGCTGGTCTTGCCTTCGTACTCGTGACACGCGCCGCTGATGGTGCATCCCCTGCCGCCGACGCGAGCGAGGACCGTGCCCCCGGCGAGCCGGACTCGCTGTTCACAGGCAAGCCCCGCGCGCACCGGTCCCCGCCCGTCGATGAGGATCATGTTGTGGGCGGCGCCCGAGCGATAGTAGTCAGTAAGCGGGCCGGGAGCATAAGCGCTGATGCCGGGGTCGACCAGGCAGGGCACGCCGGCCATGCCGACGTCCAGAGAGAGGACGTCGGCGTGGCAGTGGAAGGCCCCGGGAGGGCCGGCCCGGAAGAGCACGAAGTGGGAATCCGAGGCATAGCCCGTGCGCATCACGGCGATGCCCGCGGAGGCGAACACGCGCACCCGCCGGCGGGGCGCTTTCCCTGCAGCGCCTTTGGTCCCTATCCAGCGAAAGTCATCCCTGCGGAAGACCTCAGCGGCCAGCCGCATGACCGCGGCGTAGTCGCCGGCCACTCCGCCGCTGTCGTTGAGAGCAGGCCACGTGAAGTCCGGCCGGCACAGGGCGCCCAGATAGTCGGCGGCTCTTCTCAGCGGCCCGTCGAACCCGGCGGGCAGCCTCGCCCCCAAGCCGGTCGCCGCCTTCCTGACTTCGAGCAGGACGAAGAGGCAGTGGGCATGGTAGAAGGGCGAGAGCTCGAAATGAGCGCCGCCCGGCAGGAACTGCCGGGCGCTCTCGCGCTGCAGCCGGGCGAGACCCTCCTCGAGCCACAAGGAGGCCTCCCGGAGCTCGGTCAAGTACATCCCGGCCAGAGCCAGCGCGCCCGCTTCCAGGATGATCCAGTTGTTGGGATGGCCCTGGTGATCCCTGAGGTGACGGCAGTGCTCCCAGAGAGACCTCAGGATGACCAGCCGGGCGTGGCTGCTCAGAAACGGGGTCGCCCGGTCGGCCCTCCAGACCCCGAGCCATTCCCTGAGACGCCACGCCGCAGACAGCGTCTCCCACGCCGGTCCTGCGCCGCCGTTGGACCCCAGCGGCACCGGGTTCTGCGTGATCCAGCGGCACATGACGTCCTCGATGAAGGCCGCATACGCCCTTTCTCCCGTATCCAGAAAGGCCTGCAGCACCGGCCGCAGAAAGTGGTGCCGGTTGAGGAAGTGGGTCCACTCGTGCGAGCCGTCGGGGCTGAAGCCCCAGGCGATGGGAAACGTGAGCTTCTGGCCCATGATGGTACCGGCCAGGACGTCGTCCGCCCGGTCCTCGGGGAAGAAGTGAGCGCACGGCGCCGCCAGGGACAGGTCCGGGGGCCCGCTCGGGGGTGGCCCGAACGCATCTGTCTTCTCGCGGAGCCTGCGGGTGAGCCCGACGCACGTCAGCCGCGGACCCGGGGGCACAATGCGCCGCTCGGCGTGCACGGCGCCCAGGGTGACATCGATCGGCTCGGCGCCGCTGTCCCCCTTCTCCTTCTTGAAGACGACCTCGAGGCGGCCGACGTTCCGCCAGTCCCGCTCGCGGCCGTAGAAGCCGAAGGCTTCCACGGGGAACTTGATGTCTCGCTCCTCGCCAGGTAGGAGCACCTCACGGCCACCGGAGAAGAGACAAAGTGTCGCCCCCCCTCCCGCCCCCTCGGCGGCGCAGAGGACGATCTCCACCAGCAAGGCCGTCGCCGAGCGATTGTGCGCCCGCACCGTGAGCTGGTCGCTCCCTGCCAGCGGGGCGCCTGCGAGCGCGGCGGCGAAGCTCAGACGCCGGCGGTCCGCGCCGGGCCGACCGTCCGCGTCGGGGTGGCCGTCCGCGTCGGGACGGCGGTCCGCGCCAAGCGGGCCGTCCGGCTCCAAACGCGTCAGCGACTCGGCGACGAGCGTCCGCTGCCCTACCTCGTCGAAGCGCACATCGGTCTCGGTCAGTCCCGTGGCGTTCATGCACTGATGCTCAGCGGCGGATACGGCACGTTGCCCCACTTCTGCGATAGCCTGTGGCCATGATCGTCAGCGGCCAGGCAGCGCAAGAAGCATGAGAGTCCTCGTAGCCCGTCATGCCCAGACGCTCGCCAATCGGGACGGCATCATTCTCGGGCGCCGCGACTCCCCGCTCACCGGCCGCGGCCGCACGACCAGCGAGGACCTGGCGGCGAACATAGCGTATGCAGGCACGGGCGTCATCTGTACCTCACCTCTGGCACGGGCGGCGGCAACCGCCGAGCTGTTCGCTGCGGCCTCGGGGTGGCCGCTGCTCATCGTGGGCACGCTCGCGGAGCTCTCTTCCGGGGCATGGGAAGGCCTGCCGCGCAGGGCGGTCCTGCCGAAAGGCCGGGCGCTGCGCCCCACCTGGACCGACGCTCCGCCGGGAGGGGAGAGCTGCGCGGCCGCAGAGCCACGCGTGCGCGAAGCACTTGCCACGGTCACGTCTCTCCCGTATGAAGACGTGCTGGTGGTGGGCCATGCGGGCGTCAATCACGTCCTGCTGAGGATACTCCTCTGCCTCGAGCCTCAGCAGGCCCTGGCGATCCGGCATCCGCACAATGTTGTCTACACGGTGAAGGACGGCGCCGTCTCCTGGCTGCGGAGCGGCGGCATGACGGGGCACGGGCTCCTCACCCGCCGGTGACGCGCCCCGCCGGCATCCGCAGCGAAAGGCGCCTGCTCCTCATCGAGCCGCCCTTCTACAGGCTCTATGGGGGCGACTACGCCCTGGTAAGACACCCCCTGTCCCTCGCGTATCTCGCCCAAGCCGCAGTGGAGAACACAGACTGGCAGGTCAAGGTCTTCAACGCCGACTTCGCCCCGTGGAGCGAGCCCTTCGACATCACCTACCTCACGGGAGCCGGCTTCGCTCACTTCAGGGACAGCCTCGAGGACCCCGCGGCCGATATCTGGCGCTCCATCCGCGCCGTCCTCGCGGACTACCGGCCCACCGTAGTGGGGATCTCCGTCAAGTCATCGACGCTGGAGGCCGCCGGCCGGATCGCCTGGCTGGCGAAAGAGCTGGACCCACAGACAGTCGTCGTGGTCGGCGGCCCGCACCCTTCCGCCACCGCCGGTGAGATGCTCGCCGACCCCGCCATCGACGCGTGCGTGTGCGGCGAAGGCGAAACGACCCTGGTAGAGCTGCTGCGCGCCCTCGAAAGGGGCGCTCCCCTGGAGCGGCTGCCCGGGCTGTTCGTGCGCCGCGGCGGGGACCGTATCGGCACGCCCCGGCGCGAGCCCCTCAAGGACCTCGATGCCCTGGGGTTCCCCAGCCGCCATGTCGCGGAGACGCTGATGGGCTACGCGGACTACCCCATGCAGGCCTTCGGGTTTCTCATGGCCACGCGCGGGTGCCCGATGAGCTGCCTCTTCTGCGGCTCCCGGGAGGTGTGGGGCAGAGGCGTGCGCTTTCGCGCGCCGCAACACGTCGCGCAGGAGATCGGCCTGCTCCGCGACATGGGCGTCGAGTCCTTCCATTTCGACGACGATACCTTCGGCGTCAACAGCGTCTATCTGGCCGCCCTCTGCCACGCCCTGGAAAGCGCGGCCCCGGGGATCTCCTGGAGCTGCGAGATCCATGTGAAGCTGGTCAACGAGAAGAACATCGCCCTCATGAAACGCGCCGGCTGCCGCAGCGTCCAGCTCGGCATAGAGTCCGGCGACAACGGCATCCTCAAGAAGATCCGCAAAGGCTTCACCATCGACGAGGCGCTGGCGGCCGGCCGGCTCATCACCAGCCAGGGCCTCGGCCTGCAGGCGTTCTTCATGGCCGGGTTCCCCTGGGAGACGGAAGAGACCCTGCGGCAGACACACGAGGTCATCGAGAGAATCGCCTGCGAGAAGGTCATCTACAGCATCTTCACCCCCTACCCGGGCACAGAAGCCTTCGACCTGTGCCGCAGCCTGGGCCTGATCCCCGCGCGTCACAGCCCTTCGCTCTTCGGCCACCAGAGCCCGCTGAACTGCTTCAGCATGAACCTGGCCCCCGCGCGCTTTCGGGAGCTTTCCCGGGAGATCGAAGAGACAGTTGCCCGGAAGAACCGCGACGCAAGGGCAGGTCGTCCTCCAGGTCCGCGATGATGCGCCTGCCGATCGCGTACTTGTCGAAAGCGAAGCGCAGTGACACGGGCTCGCGGGCGATGAGATCCTTCAGCGCAGCGTCCGGCGGCGCGCGCAGCGCCACCTCCTCCGGCATCACGGTGATGTTGTCGCGGGGGATGCCTGCCGCCCGGCTTTCCTGCTCACCGCTCGGGTGACGCTCGGGGATGACGACGGCTTTCACCCCCGTGAGGAGCAGCTCGTTGACCGTGTTGTACCCGGCCCGGCAGACCACGAGGTCAGAGGCGTGCATGATGTCGGCGAGAGGATAGAAGAAGGGAAGAAACCGGACGCCGGCCGCCAGGGCATGCCGCCGGATCGTCTCCACCACCTCTCTTCCCAGGTAGGGGTCGATGACGAAAACCACCTGGTGACGCCCGTCCAGGCCGAGGCGCGCAAACGCTTCCAGGAAACGGATGCACAGCCCGGCAACGTCCCCGTGACGCGACAGAGCGAAGAGGATGATGGGCTTCCTGGTGAGACTGAAGCGCGTGCAGACGGCGCCCCTCTCCGCCAGCTCATCCGGGCACATGTCCGCAATCCTGCCGAGGCAGGCTACCTTGGCCACAGTCTCGGCGGGAAGTCCGCCGTACCGGCCATCCTGATTCACCGTCGCCTCGTCATCGAAGCAGTAGAGCCGATCGTAGTACTTCAGGATGGTCTCGGCGGGCCGCGAGCCGGCGACGGTGAAGACCTCGCGATGCGCGCCCGTGATCCCCCGGGAGAGCGCCACCTTGACGCAGGCGCCTCCTCGATCCCCACGGGCGTTGCTCTGAAGCACCGGCACCATCTCGTCCAGAAGCCCGCCCACGTAATGCTCGACCATGAGCACGTCCGGCCGAAACCAGCGATATGATTCGGCGATGATCCCCCGGCGCAGCCGCATGATGCTCGCCAGCGGCAGGCTCCTCACATGGCGGGCCCTGTACTGCTGGTCAGCGCCAGTCATCACCTTCTCCACACCGGGCAGCTTGATGACCTCGATCCCCTCCCGCATAAGGATGTGCGGCACGGAGGTCCCCGACAGCACCAGGAAGTCGATACCCGGCCGCCGGCGCCGCAGGCCCGTGATGATGGCCCGCGCCCGAAAGACGTGCCCCACGCCCACGGAATCGTGCGTGTAGAAGAGAATGCGATGTATGGTGCTCACCCCGGGGCCCTCTCGTGAATAGGACGGTGCGTCACTTCTTCCCCAAGATGCTGCGGATCCGGGAACGCGAACGCCGCCCCTTCTTCTGGATGCTGTCGTTCTTCATTCTCATCTTCCTCTTCATGGCCATCTTTCGCACCTACGTCGACGCCGCTTTCGTGGAGCATAGCGGGCCGCAGCGCATCCCACTCATGCTGCTGATCAACGGCGTCATCACGATCGCCGTCTTCTGGTTCATCGGGTTTCTCGGCAAGCCGCCGGACTGCCCGCTGGTCGCCTGGTTCATGATCGGCTCCGCGCTGCTCACCGGCGCGATGTTCGGCCTGGTGCTCAGTGGTTCAGGCTTGGCCTACCCCATTCTCTACCAGCTCCTGAACCTCCAGGACTCGTTCTTTCTCGTCTACCTGTGGAGCATCGCCGGGACTCTCTTCGACGTGCGCCAGGGGGAACGGCTCTTCCCGCTGCTCATGGCCGGGCAGGTGCTGGGGACAGCCGTGGGGAGCTTTCTGGTCGCCCCGCTCGCAGGGCTCGCCGGCCCCGACTCGCCGCTGGCAATCGCGGCCGTGGCGTATGCCTGCATCGGGGCCGGCCTGCTGATCACCGCCTCGGCTTTCGTCCCCCGAACGGGACGGCGAACGGCGCTGGACGACGAGACGAACAAGCGCCCCGCCGAGATCCTCTCTCTGCTCAGGAAGTACCCCATCATCAGATACCTGACCGCCAACGCCTTCTACCCCAGCATCCTCCTGCCCGTCTTCACCTACCAGTTTTTCGTCATCGCCCACGCCGCCTTCGGGTCTCAGCAGGCGCTCCTCACGTTTCTCGGCGTCTTTCGCGGGGCGACCACGCTGGTCACCTTCGTGCTCCTGTTCGCCGTGGGGAGGTTCTATGCCAAGGTCGGATTGGCAAGAGCCGCGTTCGTTCATCCTCTGAACTTCGCCGTCGTGTTCGCGGGGTTGGCCGCATCTTTCGGCATCTTCGTCGCCGCCTATGGCCAGTTCTCCGTGATCTTCATTCAACGGGCCATTGCCGGACCGATCAACAAGATCCTCTTCGATGCCGTGCCGCGACGGTTGATCAAATGGAGCAGGGTGTTCACCGGAGGGACCGTCGTCAACGGCGCCGTCATTCTGAGCGCCCTGGCCATGGTGCTTCTGCAGAAGGTCCTTTCTGCGCACGATCTGGCCTACGTCGGCGTGGTGTTCGCCCTATTCTGGATCTACGAGACCAACCGCTTCAGGAAGCGGTTCACCACGGGGCTGAGACAGGTCCTCACGGATCGCGCCATCGACTACGAGGGCCGCGAGGCGGAGTCGGCCGCGGCGCCCGGTGCCCCCCGCACAGACGGGCGCCCCGAGAGTGCGGCCAGAGAAAGTGCTCTGCTCTTGAGAGACGAGCTGGCCGCGGATCCGGAGAAGGCGCTCGCGCTCCTCGATGACCCCGACGCACGGATCCGGGCGCAGGCGGCGGGCTCCTTTGCCGGCAATCCGGATGCCAGGGGTCTCAATCCTTTGATCGACAGGCTGGATGACCTGGACATCGTGCGCCGGGCTGCCGTCGAGGCACTGGCGGGCTACGTCGACCGTTTTCAGCCGTTTCTCGAAGTCGCGCTGCTCGATGCCCCGGCGCTGGTGCAGCAGGGCATCCTCGAGGCGATGGGGCTCTCGGGCAACAAGTGCGTGCCGCTGGCCTTCGTGCGCCACGAAACGGCCAAGGCGTATCAGCGCCTGCAGATCATCGCGTGCCTTGAAGCGGAGCCGTCCTGCATGAGCCTCGACATGCTCAAAGACCATCTGCGTCAGGACAACGACGAGTCCCTGCGGCTCATCCTCCACGCCGCCACGCTGCAGCACCTCGGTGACACGCGGCTGATCCTGGAATCGCTCCACACCGGTGAGGCGGCCGTGGCCATCGAGCTGCTCGAAAACACGCTTCCGCTCGAGATCGCGCGCCTCGTCTTGTTGCTGCTCGATGACGTCCCCGTGACGGAGAAGATCGAACGGGGCAAGAGCTACATCGTCCTGAGGGAGCCGATGGGTCTCAGCCACGTCGCGTCCTTCCTGGGAACCAGCCCCGATCCGACGACGCGGATGCTGGCCGCGTTTGTCATCGGCGAGCGGGCCGCGGATGACGTCGGCCTCCCTACCGTGCAGCGGCTTGTCGACGATGCCAGCGAGCACGTACGTGAAGCAGCGGCCTATGCCATGAGAAGAATCACTCAAGGAGATGCCTTCTTGCCCGAAACAGTCTTCGATATCAACGCCCTCACAAAGTCGACCCTCTTTGACGGCGTCAGCATCCGCGCCATGGAGGCGATCGCCTCGACCGTGCAGCAGAAGTTCTACAGGGCAGGCTCAGTGATCGTCGGTGAAGGGGACGAGGTCCACTCTCTCTACTGCATCATCAGCGGCACGGTCGACGTCTTCCGCCACTACGGGAAGCCGGATCAGATGATGCTCAGGACTTTGGCGGGCGGCGCCGTGATCGGAGAGATGCCGCTGTTCACGAGCCATGCTTCACAAGAAGCCTTTGTTGTCACGTCGGAGTTCATCGAGCTCTACGCGATCGATTTCGACGACATGCGACACATCATGACCGTCTATCCGCAGGTGGTCAGCAACATGGCTGCGGCTTTTGCCCTCCGGCTTGAAGACAGGTAAGGAGCTGGTAGTAGCGGTCGACCCGTCGCTCCCACGCGTGTTCGCGGACCATGTAGTCCATGACCTGCTGCCTGGTGACGCCCGGCGGCCTTTCCAGAAGAAGGCGCGCTCTTGCGGCGGCGTCATCGATGTCATCGTAGGCAAAGACGCCGCCGCTGCCCGTCGCCCTGAGCAGATCGTTGTTCACGATGCGCTCTTCTGCGAGCACCGGCAGACCGCCGCGCAGGTAGCTGTAGATCTTCGCGAGATCATTGTCGAAGGAGTATGGACCCGGAGCCAGGGCCAGGCCGATCCGGGCATGCCCGATGTAGTCCCAGATGCGCGCCTCGGGCATCTCGCCATGGCGGACGACCAGCGGCGCCAGCTCCTCGGCCTTCCCATCAGCGCCGCCGTCATCGTAGAGATGGAGCTTGCTGCGACCGACGTGGTGAATACGGGCGACGCCCTGGAGCGCTTCGGCCAGCCTGTTCAGCATGGGTACCATGCGGGGAGCGCACAGGCTGCCGAGAAAGAGCACCACCGTCTCGCCCTCTTCGTACGGGCTCGCGCCGCTGCGGGGGATCACGGACGGGCATCCGGTAGGGACGAGCATGGTGGGGGCCTGGGCGCCGTACACGGCATGCCAGCGCTGCTGGTTCTCCCGGTTGTCGAAGACGACCACGCGGGCGCGCGCCGCGATCACGTCCTGGCAGCGCATGAGCGTGTGCCGCCAGGCTGCATCCCGCGCGGGAGCCTTCTCATCCACGACCCGCACGATCCGCGACACGACGGGTCCGTCGAACGTACCGATGAGCTCGATGGAGAAGTGATAGCAGGTCTTGACGACGTCGTACCCGGCCACGCCGAGGTGCGCGAGCGGATGCACCGGGACCCCGGCGGCAGTGATGGTGTGCCCGTCTACCGGGGCGATGATCTCCACGGCAAGACCGCGCTCCCTCAGGCCTCCGGTGAGGGCGTGCAGGCGGATGGTGTCGATGCCGTCCGGCTGCAGCGAGGGATCCTTGTGAAAGACGAACCCGACCTTCATCAGCGACCCCGCTCGACGGACGCGGTCGCGCTCGGCGGCGCATGCCTCGCGGCGACGGCGCGGTCGTGCCCGCGGCGCACGCCCGCCCTGACGATGATGTTCCACCCCAGCCGGTTGAAGGGGACGCACCTGCCGAGGATGCGATCGGGCTTCGCCAGGCACTCCACGCGGCAGATCCTCACGCCGGATGGTGTGCGACGGGCGAACCTGTGGGGGATCAGGTAGTTCGCCCGCCAGCACAAGGGCTGCAGACCGGCAAGCTGCAGCTTCTTCGTCAGGCTGACGAACGAGTAGAACCGCAGGTGGGTCTCATCCCACCCGAACCAGGCCTTGTCGCCGAGCACGTGGCGGTGATAGACGCCCTGGGTCAAGTAGTTCAGAGACAGGGCGTTCTGCGTGCTGACGATCAGCGCCCCATCCGGTCTGAGATGTGCGGCGGCCTGCCGCAAGAGGGCCTCGTCGTCGTCGACGTGCTCGAGCACATCCTTCATGAGGATGACGTCGAAGAGCCCGCCGCCGGAGCGCGCGGGGAAGCGCTCGCTTTGCACAAAGCGGCACCTGCCCGCGACCCCCCGGCTCTCCGCGAACAGGCGGGCGGTGGCCAGCACGGCGCCCTCCGCGTCAACGCCGATGACCTCACTCGCCCCCGCCTCGGCGGCATGGATGACGAAGAGCCCCGCGCCGCAGCCGTAGTCGAGAAAGCTCTTGCCGCGCAGGTCGCCGATCAGCTCCCGGGCGAAGCCGTTCTTCACGCGGCCGTAGGCCGTGCCCTGCTGAGCGAGGTAGCGCCGCAGCGCCTGCGGCGCGTCGAGAGAGCGGATCCAGTGATCTTCCGGGTACCTGATCGCCCGCTCCTCAGCGCTCTCCCATGAAGCGGCGATACACCGCCTGCCATTCCCGTTGTTCGCGCTGCGCAGAGAACGATCTCATGCGCTCGCGGGCGGCCCTTCCCAGGGCCGCCCCCTGATCGGGCATGGTGATCAGCCCATCCAGCGCGGCCTGCAGGGCCTGCGCGTTCCCATACGGAACCAGCAGACCGGAGACGCCGTCTTCGATCAAGTCCTCGACGGCGCCCACGCGGCTGGCCACGCACGGCAGCCCGCCGGCCATGGCCTCCATGAGGATGTTCGGGCAGCCCTCCGACAGCGACGGCAGAACGAAGGCGTCAAGCGAGTCGAGCCACGCGGGCATCGCCTCGCGCGCCACGGGCGGCCGCAGGTTCAGGATCTCACCGACGCCGGTGAGCGCGATCATGCGCTCCAGCGAGTCGCGCTCGTGGACGCGCACCTCGCCGACGAGCTCCACACTGATGTCGTGCCTCTCGCGCAGGCCGGCCGCCGCCTTGAGAAGATACGGCAGACCCTTGGCGTACTTGAGGATGCCTCCACTCCCGAGGCGAAACGGACCCGAGCGCGCAGTGCGTGCCCGCCACGCCGCTGAGGGGATGCTCACGGCGTTGTGGATGACCTCCCCCTTGCTCTTGACGGGAGTCAGGGCATCGGCCAGGTCGAGAAGTTCCCGGCTCAAGGCCACGACGCGATCGGCGTTCTCGAGGCCGCTCCTGCACATGGCCACGGCTTCAGGCTGAAAGAAGTGCCGCTTCACGTCGTTGCCGACCAGCGTGACGAGCGATCGCATGCCGTAGCGCCCGGCCAGGAGCCCGGCGACGTAGCCGGCCGGGTACAGAAAGAAGGCGTGCAAGAGGTCGTAGCGCTCTGCCGTATGCAGGATCTCAAGAGACTGATAGAGCATCTTGATGGCGCGAGTATGGGGAGAATCGCCCCATCCGCGGTACTCCTCAGGATACTCGAACCGCCCGAGCTGCAGACGATGCAGGGTGATCCCGTCGCGGCGCGTCGTGCGGCGGTTCTCATCCAGAAGCACGAGCGGGTCGGCGACCACCGAGAAGGCCGCCACATGAACGTCCGCTCCCAAGGCGCTGGCATGCTGCGCCACGCGCTCAGCCGTGCGTGCCAGCCCACCCCAGCTCTCGGGCGGGAATGCAGGGGTGAGGATGCAGATCTTCATGGCCCGCGGCTCGCGATGGTATCCTCCAACGATGGCACATTCGGATGTCTACCCGGGGCGTGAGTTTCATCCTTGGCAGGTCTGGCCCGGCGCCTACGACAATCCCCTTGCGGCCGGGCGCTATCCGCGCCCCGCATCCACCGGGCTGAAGATCACCCGGCAGACCCGCATCGCGGCCATGGGTTCCTGCTTCACCAGAGAGATCAAGGATACCCTCATCGCGGACGGGTATCGATTCCTCGCGGCCGAGCAGGAGCACCGGGCCGCGCGGCACGCCAGCGCGGCCTGGGAACGCGTCTACAGCACCTTCTGCTTGCGGCAGATAGTCCGCTACTCCTTCGAGGAGTGGCAGCCGGATCTGCGCTGGTGGGTGGCGCCCCGCAGCGGGGTGGTGCAGGACCCCTACCGCAGGATCGTCGTGTACCCGACTCTGGCGCAGGCGGAGACGGACTTCGCCAGGCATCGCCTGTGCTCGCGCCGCATCCTCGAGGAGGCGGACGTCCTCATCCTCACGCTCGAGATGACGGAGATCTGGGAGGACGCTCGTGACGGCGCGGTGATCAGCCTGCCGGCGGGTCCCTACGTGGCCGAAGGCGGCGACATGGACCGCTACCGCTTTCGCGTCAGCCGCTACCGCGAGAACCTGGAGAACCTCGACTACATCGCCTCGGTCATGGCCCGCCGCAACCCCGCCTGCACGGTCGTGCTCATGGTGTCCCCAGTGCACCTGTGGACGACCTTCAGGGAGGACGCCGACGTCATCAGCGCCTGCGGCAACGCCAAGGCGACGCTCAGAGCCGCCGCGGACGAAGCGGCCGCGCGCCACGCGAACGTCGTGTACTTCCCGGCCCTGGAGATCGCCACGACCCATCGCATGATTCACCAGCAGCCCGTCTTCGCCGAGGGCAGGGAGAGCTTTCATCCTGCCGCGGACACCGTCAAAGACGTGATGCGGGAGCTCTACCGTTTCTACGGCGCACCCGCATAGGGCCGCCCCGGGGCCGCTCGTCCTCATCCACCCCCCGGCCATCAGCAGGCGCTACCTGAAGACGAAGTTCCTGCCTTACGGGATGGGAGTGCTCGCGGCCTTCCTCAGAGCGCAGCACGTGCCGGTCGCGCAGCACGACTTCCTCATGGAGTACCTCTACGAAGCGCCCGGCCTGATCGACTATCACGATGCGCAACAGACGTTCAGCGAAGCAGAGTACTTCTCTTTTCTGGCGGGCCGCGACGCTCATGCCGGGCTCTGCGCCTTCACGCACAGGTTCTGGCAGCGGATCGTGCCGGGCGCCAGGATCTATGCTTTCTCCATCGTCGCCTACCATCAGTTCTGGGCGAGCCTGCTCCTGGCCCGAACCATCAAGCAGCACGATGAAGAGGCGGTGATCGTCTTTGGCGGACCCTTCATCACCATCCGCCGCACGGAGTCCCTGACGCGGTTCGGCATCGCCGACTACTGGGTCAAAGGCAGCGGTGAGTCGGCCCTGCTCATGCTCTATCGCCGCCATGAGCTGGGCATGGACATCCCCCTCGCGAAGATCCCGGGGCTCGTAGCGCTCTCCGGGGACGCCTGCCTTCAGAACCGGCCTGGTCATTGGCCGGCCGCTGATGAAGCGCCGCCCGATTTTGAGCACCTCGCCATCGATCGATACCGCTACGACCACCCCCACACCGGCAAGGACACGCTCTTTCTGCCCTACCGCACCACCAAAGGCTGCGCCTCGCGCTGCAGCTTCTGCACAGGTCGGCTGGTGGACCCATTCGCCACCAAGCCGGTCGACAAGATCGTCGGCGAGCTGAAGGCGCTGGCCGGCGCCCACGCTTCGACCGCCTTCATGTTCTGCGACTCGGCGGTCAACAACGACCCGCGCCAGCTTGCGCTGCTCTGCGCGCGGCTGACGCACGAAATGCCGGGGATCGCCTGGTATGCCTACGCCCGCATCAAGGGCTTCGACGCGGAGCTGCTGCGGGCGGCGAAGCAGGCCGGATGCTTCAGCCTGTTCTGGGGCGTGGAGTCGGCTTCCGAGCCGGTCATCAGGCTTCTCGGCAAAGAGTTCTCGGTGCGGGAGCTGTCCGAGACGATCGCGCACGCCGTGGACGTAGGGATCAACAACCACGTCCACCTCATGTACAACACCCCGGGGGAGACCGAAGAGGACATCCGCGCCCTGATCGCGTTCATCGAGCGCTACATCGCCTCCGAACAGGTGACGTTCATCCCTCACCGGTTTCTGCTCGAGCCGCGATCCTTGATTTTCCGCCACCCCGGCCGCTACGGGATCACGCGGATAGAGAAGGCCCCGCGAGGCGTGTTCGAGCGGGAGCAGTACGTCTTCGCGGAAGGTGGGCCAGGGGGTTTTGCGCGCATCCGCGAGCGCGACGCACGCCACCGGGAGATGCTCGAGCCGTATCTGAGACTGATCGAGGACAAGGAGGCGCGGCGCGCCAAGATAGGCTTTCCGTTCCGCGAGGCCATGTGATCGCTCTTCCGGCGCCGGGTGCGCGGGCGCGGGGACGGGCGCGGGTCTGCGCCGGCCTCTGATCGGCGCCGCCGCCCGCGCCCGAGCCACACGCACTGCAACCGGCTACGCCCCGCTCAAGGGCGCCGTGCCCGCCTTGCTGCGGCAGGGATATCGACCCGCCAACCCTAAATGATGTACTTGCCGGGTATCCGACCCTGCCCGCAGGGGTGCTCACCCTCGTGCGTCCTGCCGCAGTGCCCCTCCGACTCGTGCGTCCAGCCGCAGCCGCCGCCTCCGGCGATCGCCGCAAGATCCTCATCGGAGAGGGCGATCTTGCGGCTCTCCTCGTCGCTGAGCTCGAAGCTGCGTGCTTCGGCGAGCTCCTTGAGGTCGAAGTCGTAGCCCGCGGCGTGGATCACGGCGATGCGCTCCCCCGAGCTCGTCGCCGCCTTGACGGTGGCGACGAACTCTTTGTCGGTGGCCAATCTGCGCAAGTAGTTCTTGGCGTCCTCGACCGACATCTCGTGCCTCCTCTTCCTTGCCTTCTCGACTGGTTCATTGCGATGGGTGGAATCCTATGACGATGGCTCACGTGTTGCCACAAGAATGACTCTGGGGCACTCGCCCACGCCGCCGGCTTCTTCCCGGCCGGTTCCTGGGCCGGGGACTCCGTGCCCGTCTCAGCGCTCCTGCCCGACGGGGTCGGCCAGGAGATGCGGCGCCTCTGCCGCGCTGCGCTTCCGCGGGTGCACCATGCGGTAGCCCCTGTCGGCCGCGGCGGCGTCGTGCGGGGGCAGCCCCACGCCCAGGAGCGCACGGCTCAGGTAGCTGTCGTAGTACTCCTCGAGGTAGGCCGTGAGGTGCTCCTTGTAGGGCGAGCAGTAGGTCAGGCCCTGCTCGCCGAAATGCTTGGCGCGCAGGCGCCTGTTGGCACAGCCGCCGCCGCAGATGGGGAGCACGTTGCAGGCCGCGCACTCGGGGTCGTCGTAAGCGTCGGTGCCGAGGGCGTAGAGGGCGCGCAACCCGGGGTCGGTGATCGGCTCTTCGGCAGCGATGTCGCCGATCACCATCTCGGGCTTGCCGACGTCCTCCCAGCACTTGTAGAGCTCGCCGCGGGGGCCCACGACGAAGCCGTTGTGGCTGGTGGCTACGCAGGTGCCGTCGAGGTTGGCCGCCGGGTAGAAGCCCTCCTTCGGCAGCAGGCCGCCGCCGCGGTAGAGGTCGACGGTGAGCGCGGCCCAGTCTTTGAGGTCGAGGTTGCAGGCGTGGTCGTAGGCGTGCCCCGGGCCAGTGTGCACGTGCCCCGGGTAGACGGACAGACGCTTGCCCGCGAAGCGCGCGAGCAGCTCCGCGCGCAGCTCGAGAAAGCGCTCGCGGTTGTGCTTGTCGACGTTGACGCGGATCGTGCAGGAGCCCTCGTAGGCCGACTCCATGAGGAGGGCCACGTTCTCGAGGATGCGCGCATAGGTGGGGCCGCCGCCGGCCAGCACGCGACGAGAGTCGTGCACCTCGGGCGGGCCATCGAGGGTGATCTGAATGGAGCGGATCTGGAGGTCGCCCAGGCGGGCGATCTTGGCAGCGTCGAGGAGGTAGCCGTTGGTCACGAGGCCGGCGCCTTCGAGCTCGATGTCGAGGGCCTGCGCGCGCGCCGTCACGTCCTCGATCACCTCCCAGGCAAGGGTGGGCTCGCCGCCGTACCAGCCGAGCGAGAGGCGGCGGGCGTCCTTGTAGCTTCCAATGAAAGCGATGAGACGGTCGACCGTCTCGGGACTCATCGTGGTGCCCACCTGCTGGCTCTGCTCGAAGCAGTAGGGGCAGCGGAAATTGCACTGCAGGGTCGGACAGATGGTGAGGCCCAGATGAGAGCTGTCGAAGCGGCGCGCCTGGCGCCCGTAATGGCGGGCGAGCAGCAGGCGCTGCTCCTCGCCCGCCTCGACGAGCACCTTGTTCTCCGCCAACAGGGCGAGGAAGTCGCGGTCGGCGGCAGGGTCGGCGCCGGCCTCCGCGCCCGGGGCGGCAGGGTCGGCGGGCGCGCTCACGCCGCCGCCCGGGGCGCCGCCGCACTCGCGCATGCCTTCAAGGGCGCGGTAGTACGGCTCGTCGAGCTCCATCAGCGTGTTCGAGAGCGCGTTGTAGAGGAAGAGGCCGAAGCGCTCGGACTCGAAGAGCTGGTTGTAGCGGGACCACTCCATGGCGGGCTCTCCCTGTGTTCTTGGCGGTAGATTCTCTGTCGGTCGAGGGCCGGCGGGACGCGCAAGCTTCAGCGGTCAGGCCCGTCAGCGCCGGTTTCTGAGCGCTGCAGCTCCCCGCGCGCCAAGCCACGCGCACTGCCGCCGCTCACGTACCCCTCAAGGGTGCGGCAGCCGCCCGGCTGCATGACATGATGACCTATGTCGCGCTGCAACAAAACACTGAGGCACACGCCTCGCCCTCGCGCGTGGTCCCGCAGTGGCCGCCCCGGCGCCGAGCCTTGAGACGACGATCGAGCTGGCGATGAGCGCAGCCTAAAGCGCTACTCAGCGAGGATGACCCTGCGGTCAGACTCATGCACGACGCCCCGGGCCACCAACCCGCTCAACGGGAATGCGCGTGCTTTGCCGAGGCGTCGATTGGCGGGTGGCGCGCTCAGGGCGAGGCCCCCGGTCCGCCGCATCCGGCAGCAGCGCCAGCAGCTCTGCCGGGGCGAGCGCGGAGAGGGGGCCGGCGGCGTAGCCGGCCCGGTCCCGCGTCACCAGGTAGAACAGCGTCGTCACGCTGTGCGCGGCGACGAGGCCGCCGAGCCGGCCCGTCTCGGCGGCGGCCAACACGGTCGCCGAGTCGTCGTAGAACGGCTGCCGCCGCTGAAAGACGTCGAGGATCACGTTGAGGTCGAGCAGAGCGCGGCAGGCCTCGGGCATGCTTGCGCTCGAGGTGCTCACGGTAGTCCTGCAGCAACGCGTTCGCCGGGAGCACCCCGGTGAGCCTGCGGGTCACCGGGGCCTCGTCGCCGGCCGCCTCGCCAGCGGCGCCGAGTCGTTCGAGGTGACTGGTGACGAGCCGCGTCAGCGAGGTGCCGTGCGCCCGTGCGTAGCGCTTGGCGCGCTCGAGCGTCGCGCGTTCAATGCGGATCGTGAGCTTGGTCTCGTCCATGCCGTACAGGCTAGCACTCTTCCGCACGGCATCAAGGTCAGCCTGGACGGCGGTGACCTTGCGCGTCGCCGGAGGTGGACAAGGCTCTTCTTCGCTACGCGCAGGCTGGACGCGCACCTCAAGGCGGCGCGGCTGCGGGAGGCGCCGTGCTTCGTCGTCAGGGTCGTCACCGGCGGCACACGGCCAGTTGAGGCACATGCGACCGTCGCGGCGACTGCGGTACGAGCCTGTACCCCGGCCCCGCGCACGGCGTACACTACCGGCAACGGGCCGCCGGCCGACGGCCGGTGCGGCTCTACCATGGGAGGCTCGGAGGATGTCGCACGCTGGAGGAGTGACCATGCCGACGCTCTGCGGGCGCGCGAGTCTCGCGCAGATTGCGGCAGAGTCGCGCCGCTGCGGGGCCGCGTCCGTGCCTCGGGATGCCCGTGCCGTCTGAGCCCGCGCCGCACGCCGGCGTCGCAGTGACCGCCCACGAGAGCAGCAGGCGCGGCGAACGCGACCCCAGCGCAGAGGTGGCCGGCAGGCTCCCCATCACCGACCGGCCCTCTTGGCTGATCCTCGTCGCGCTCATCCTTCTCGTGGTCGCGGGGATCGCGTGGGCGGTCTTCGGCCGCACGCCCGACGCCGTCACCGGCCCCGGCATCGTCGTCCCCTCGGAAGGATTCGTAGAGGTGGGCGCCGAGCTGCAGGGCACCGTCGAAAGCATTGACGTGCTGCCGGGGGACATCGTGGAGGCCGGAGTCGTTGTCGCGCGCATCCGGACCGTCGGGGGGAGGTCCGTCACGGTCACGAGCCCGCTCAGGGGCACGATCGCGACGGTGCTCGTGCGCGCCGGCGGGGTGACCGACCGGGGCACCGCGCTGCTGACAGTGGAGCCCAGCGGCTCCAGAGCGGTCGTGGTGGCCTTCGTCCCCGCCGGTCCGGGCAAGCGCATCGCGCCCGGCATGCCGGTGCGCATCAGCTTGGCGTCCGCACCGCGTTCGCAGTTCGGCACGCTCATGGGGCGCGTGGACGCCGTGTCCCCCGTCCCCGTCCCGCCGGAACGCGTCACGCTGATCGTGGGCGGCAACCTGAGCCTCGCCGACTACTTCCTCACGGGCGGTCCGGTCCTCGAGGTCACCGTGTCGCTGGATCGCGATGCCACGACCCCCAGCGGCTACCACTGGACCACGGGTGACGGACCCCCGACGGCGGTCTCTGTGGGCACGCTGACGGAGGTCGCCGTGATCGTGTCCGAAACGGCGCCCGTGCAACAAATCGTGAAGTGAGCTCCGGGTCCGGCAACGGCGCTATCCTGCACGGGCTCGTCCGTTCGGGGCCATCCGCGTTCGTCTTCGTCGGCGTCGCCGGGATCGTCGCTCTCGTCCCCGGCCTGGCCGTCCCGCTGCTGATAAAGACCTTCCTCGACCAGTACCTCATCGCCGGCGCGACCGGCTGGGCGCTGCCGATCGTCATCGGCCTGACGGCCGCCGCGCTGCTCTCCGGCGTCCTGAGCTGGCTGCAGTACCGCGTCCTCACGAGGTTCGCGGTGCGCCTGAGCGCCACGCGCTCCACGGCCTTCGTCTGGCACGCGCTGCGCATCCCGGTGCCTGACGTCGACGACCTCGGCGTGGGCGACGTCGCGGCCCGCGGAGCGTCGATCCAGCGCTCGACGTTCCAGGCCGGCATGCTCGTGCCCCTCGCCATGGTGAGCATCCTGACCGTGGTCGTGTTCAGCGCCGCCCTGCTCGCCCTCGACCTGCGCCTCGGGGCGACCGCCCTCGCAGTGGTCGTCGCGTCGATGGCCATCTCCGCCCGGCTCCTGCGCACCCGTGCGAAGCGCCAGCAGGAGGCGGACCGCAGGCGAGTCGGCCAGTCGGCCCTCACCAGCGAGCTCGTCGCCGACATCGAGACGGTGAAGGCAAGCGCCGCCGAGCAGTGGCTCTTCGATCGCTGGAGCCGCTCGCGCGACGGGGTCGCGCGGGCGGCCTCCGACCTCGGGGTCAGCGGGCAGCGCCTGGGAACCGTCGGGCCGCTGACGCCCAGCCTCGGTCTGGGCGTCGTGCTCGCGGTCGGGGTGTGGCTCGTCCTTGCCGGTCAGCTCTCGCTGGGGACGCTCGTCGCCTCCCAGGCCCTGCTGCTGCAGGTGCTTATCCCTGCCGGCCAGCTTGTCTGGATCGGCGTCCTGCTGAGCGCGGTCACGAGCATCGAGCGCCAAGTGGCCGTGGTGCGCGACCTGCCCATCGACGTCGAAGTGCTCCCGGTCGCAGGCGCCGCGCCCGTGACGGCGTCGGGTGACGGTCCCGTCGCCGTGAGCCTGCGCGCCGTCACCTTCGGGTACGACCGCGAGGCCGCGCCGCTCCTGCAGGGCATCGACCTCGACGTGCCGGCCGGCAGCCGGGTCGCCCTCGTGGGCGGCAGCGGCAGCGGCAAGTCGACGCTCGTGCGCCTGGTGATCGGCGAGCTGCAGCCATGGTCCGGGCAGGTGCAGCTCGACGGCGTCCCGCGTCTCGAGCTGCCGCGCGAGGTTCGCACGGGGGCTCTCGCGTACGTCCCGCAGGAGCCCGCGCTGGTGCCCGGCACGATCCGCGACAACATCACCCTTTTCGACGACGGTGTGCCGGCTGAGGAGATCCTCGCCGCCCTCCGCGACGCCTGCATCGAAAACGCGGTCATCGCGCGACCGCTCGGCCTCAGCGAGGAGGTGACCGGCTCCAGCCACGGCTTCAGCGGCGGCGAGCTGCAGCGCCTCGCCATCGCCCGCGCCCTGTGCCGCCGCCCGCGCCTCCTCGTGCTGGACGAGGCCACGAGCGCCCTGGACCCGGTGGTGGAGGCAGAGGTGGAGCAGAACCTGCGCCGCCGGGACTGCACCTGCATCGTGGTCGCGCACCGGCTGAGCACCGTCCGTGACGCCGACACGATCCTCGTCCTCGACGGCGGCCGCATCGTCCAGCAGGGCGCCTACGAGGAGATCAAGACCTACGGCCGCTTCGCGGAGCTGACCCATGGCTGAGTCGCGCCGCGCCCTCGACGAAGCCGTCGACAGGCTTTCCCGAGACCGCGACAGGGGCGCCGTGGACATCCCGCGTCGCGACGATCCCGTGCTCGACGCCGTGGCTCTCGCGGCCGCGGCGGCCGGCTGCACGGCACGCCCGGCGGACCCCGAGGTCGAAGCCGGGCTGGGCCCGGAGGACGCGGTCATCGCCGCCTCCGGGCTGATGTCTTGGGGCGTCGCACTTACCGGCCGCTGGTGGAAGGCAGTGACCGGCCCGCTGCTGGTGCGTACCTCGAGCGGCCCGGCGGCCGTGGTCCCGGGCCCGGGCGGCAACGAGGTGGTGGACGCCGTCACGCGGCGCGTCCGGCGCCTCGGGCGCGGCTCCGCCCGCGACCTCGACGCACGGGCGCTCGCGCTCGCCCGGAACCTCCCCGCGGACACCCGCTGGTGGCATCTGGTCGCCTGGTCCCTGGGCGGCCGCTGGTCCGACCTGTGGCTGCTGCTCATCCTCGGCGTAGTGGGCGGGTTCGCGGGGCTGCTGCTCCCCCTGGCCACCGGGGCCATCTTCGAGTCCGCCGTGCCCAACGGCGACGTCCAGCGCATCATCGCCATCCTGATCGCCTTCGCCATCGGCAGCGCGGGGGTGGGCGCGCTGCTGCTCGCCCGAGGCCTGCTCGTGGTGCGCATCCGCGACCGCAGCGACGCGGTTCTCGCGCCCGCCGTGATCGCGCACCTCCTGCGGCTGCCGGCGACGTTCTTCCGGGCGCGCTCGACGGGTGACGTGATGAACCGGGCGCTCTCTGTGGACGCGGCCCGCCAGCAGGTGGACGATTCCGTGCTCGCCGCGCTGGTGACCGCGGCATTCGGCCTCGTCAATCTCGTCTATCTCATCGCCGCGGACGCCCGTATCGGGCTCGTCAGCGCCGTGGCCACCGTGGCCGCCCTCGGCGCTTCTGTCAGCGTCCAGCTGCGAGCGCGAGCCCTGCTGCCGCGGCTGCTCGAGGCGCGCAGCCAGAGCGACGCGACCCTGCTGAGCCTGCTGGGCTCTCTGGTGTCGTGGCGCATCACCGGCGCCGAGGATCGCGCCCTGGCCCGCTGGGCGACCGACCAGGGGGAGAGCACGACCGCCCTGAGCTCCCGGCTACGGGCCATATCCCTCACCGGCCCGGTGGACGTGGCGGCGCCGGCGGTGGTCGTGGTGGCCTTCACCGTCGCCGTGATCCTGCTCCCCGGCGCACGCCTGCAGCCCGGCTCCACCGGCGCGCCGGGCGTCTTTCTCGCGCTGTATGCCGCCGTGGCCCAGCTGGCGCTCGCGATGATGGCGCTGAGCAGCCAGCTTGTCTCGCTTTCCGAGCTCGGGCCGGTGCTCAGCCGTCTGCAGCCGGTGGCCGCCGAGCCGCGCGAGCGCGCCGCGGCAGCCGCGCCGCCGGGCCGGCTGAGCGGCGCCGTGGCGCTCACGCAGGTCGTGTTCGGGTACCGGCCCGATCAGCCACCTCTTTTCGACGGGCTCAGCCTGTCCGTGGAGCCGGGCGAGTTTGTCGCCGTCGTCGGACCGTCGGGCGGCGGCAAGTCCACCGTGCTGCGGCTCCTGCTGGGCTTCGAGAACCCCTGGGAGGGCTCGGTGACCTACGACGGCCGCGACCTCGCCGGGCTCGACCCGGCGGCGGTCCGGCGGCAGATGGGCGTGGTGCTCCAGTCGTCGCGCCCCCTGGGGGCCACGGTGCGTGAGTGCGTCACCGGTCCGCGCCGCATGGACGACGGTGAGGTCTGGGCGCTGCTGGAGGAGGCCGGGCTCGGCGATGACGTGCGTGACATGCCCGAGCGGCTCCACGCCCCCGTCGGCGACCACGGATTGGCGCTCAGCGGCGGCCAGCGCCAGCGCCTGATGATCGCCGGCGCCCTGGCCGGGCGGCCGCGCATCCTCCTGATGGACGAGGCGACCAGCGCGCTCGACAACCTGACGCAGGCCGTGGTCATGCGCACCGTCATGTCATCCCCGGCCACCCGGGTGATCGTCGCGCACCGCATGAGCACCGTGCGCGACGCCGACAGGATCGTGGTCGTCGCCGGCGGACGCATCGCGGAGGAAGGTACCCCGGCTGCGCTGCTCGCGGCCGACGGTCACTTCGCCCGCCTGGCCCGGCGTCAGGAGGTCTGAGATGCCCGCAGGCCCCCAAGAAACATCGGCCCGGCTGCTGCGCGCGTTCGCGCGCGAGCCCGGGCGTTCGGTGCTGGCCCACGTCGAGACGCCGGACGCGGCCTGGGAGGGCGGCGTCGCGGCCGACGAGCCGCGTCCCGCGGCGAGCCTGCTCAAAGTGCCGCTGGCGCTGGCCGCGGAGCGCGCCTTCGCGGCCGGCGACCTCGACGCGGACGCGACGGTCGCGGTGGAGCTGCTGGATGCAGGCGGCTGGGGTCCCGAACCGCTGCGCGTGCTGCGCCCCGACCGTCGCGTGGCCGCCGCGGACGTGCTCGGCCTCTGCCTATCCCTCAGCGATCGCGCCTCTGCGACGTGGCTGCTCGACGCCGTCGGCATCGCGGCGGTGCGCGACGTCGTCGCCGACCTGGGCTGCGGCGCGACCACCGTGAACGAAGACCGCGAAGGGGCGGGGGGTCCGCTCGTCGGCCTCACGACGGCCCGTGACGCGCTGCGCCTGATCGTGGCGTCACAGGATGCCGGGCGCTACCCGCTCACGGCGAACGCCCTGCGCCATACCGTGCACAACGCCCGCATACCCCTGGGAGCCAACGACCTCGACCTGCGCGTTGCGCACAAGACCGGATCGCTGTTCGAAGTGGCCAACGACGTCGCGGTCATCGACTGCGACGCCGGGACGCTCCTGCTCGCCTTCCTCACCGAGAAGCAGCACGACACGCTCGTCAGCGGCTACGAGATGGGCATCTGCACGCGCGGCCTGCTGCAGGCGTGGGGCCTCGCCGTGCGCCACGCCCGGAGCCTCTCGTGAGGCGGCCGGCGGCGCGGCTACCCGCCACCGGGAGCCGCGCGGCACGGCGGCCGCGCGCCGCCGGGAGAACGATGGCGGCGCGCGCTCTGGGAGGCGCCCTGGTGGCCGTCGCCGTGCTCGCCATGTGCGCGGCGGCAGGGGCGAGCATTCTCGCGCTCCTGGTGCGCCGCGCCGAGCGCGCCGCGACCACCCCGCCGCGGGACGCCGCGGATCTCCTCCCGGGGGGGCCGGCCGAAGGGCCGCCGGCCGACGCCCTCGTGGTCTTCGGCGCCACCGTGCGCGCCGACGGCCCATGCGCGGAGCTGCGCGCGCGACTCGACCACGCCCTGGCGCTTTGGCAGATGGGCGTGGCGCCGCTCATCATGGTAAGCGGCGGCATGGACGCCGGCCTCGATGAAGTTGAGGTCATGACCGCCTACCTCGTCGGCAAGGGAGCACCCGGCGATGCCGTTGCTCCGGCGCGGCCGGGAGCCACCACGCGGCAGACGCTGCGCACGCTCCGCGGCCTCGGAGACCGGCGTTACGTCGCGGTGTCGTCGCCGTACCACGCGCTGCGCATCCGCGCGGAGGCGCGCCGCCAGGGACTTCGCGTCACGGTGTCAGCGCCGGCGTCCACGCCCGAGACCCGAGACGCGGCCCTGTACCGGGTGCGTTTCGCCTCCGAACTTCTCGCGCTCGTCTGGTACGCCCTGCCACCGAGGCTCACGGCGCACGTCCCCACGGGCCCGGGGACGCTGCGCCACGTGGTGCCGCACGTGCTCGCCGGCCGCGCCCATCCGTCGGCTCTCGTGACCCGCCGCAAGAGGCCGTCGTGAGCGAGAACCCGATGGCCGACGAGCGCTTCCGGCGTGCCCTCGCCGAGCGCATCGTGCGCGACCCCCGCACGCTGCACGTGCCCCCAGGCCACCCCTACTCCCCCATCCCGTCCGCCGACGACGTGACCCGCGCCCTGCGCCGCGCGGAGGCCGCAGGCCGCACGCTGCCCGGCATCGACCTGCGTGAAGCCGAGCAGCTCGACCTCCTGCAGCGCCTGCTGCCGCTGTACGGCGACCTCCCCTTCCGCGACGCCCCGGGCGGCCACCGCTACCACTACGACAACCTCTACTTCACCTACGCGGACGCCATCGGCTACGCGCTGCTGCTGCGCCACCTGCGGCCGCGGCGCGTCGTCGAGGTGGGGGCGGGCTACAGCTCGGCGCTGGCCCTCGACGTCGACGAGCTCTTTCTTGGCGGGCAGACCCGCTTCGTTTTCATCGAACCGGACGCGGAGAGGCTGCGGGAGCTGGTCCCGGCGGCGGAGCTGGAGGGCCGCCTCGTGGCGCGCCCCGTCCAGGACGTACCCCTGGCGCGATTCGAGGAGCTGCGCTCCGGCGACGTGCTCTTCATCGACAGCAGTCACGTGGTGAAAGCGGGGTCCGATGTGCAGCACCTCTTCGACGAGGTGCTCCCCCGCCTGGCTGCGGGCGTGCACGTGCACGTGCACGACGTCTTCTACCCGTTCGAGTACCCGCCCGGCTGGCTGGCCACCGGCTGCTCAGTCAATGAGGCCTACGTGCTGCGCGCCCTGCTGCAGTCCAGCGCGGCCTACGAGATCGTGCTGTTCAACACCTTTCTCGAGCGCTTTCACCGCGCGTGGTTCGCCGCGCACATGCCGCTGGTCCTCGAGGGGCGCTACGCCACCGGCGGCATCTGGCTGCGGCGGCGCTGAGCGGCGAGCCGCCGTCAGCCGTCGAAGGCCGCCAAGTGCTGCCAGGCAGGCTTGACATCGCATAACAAGAATGTGATACTCACTGCATGCCCATGCCGGATCAGCCGCCACCATGGCACATCGTCTTCTACAAGGATGGCCGCGGACGGAGCCCGATCACCGACTACCTGAATGCGCTCCCCGTCGCAGAGCAGGCTGCTGCCGAGGAAGCCTTTCGCTTGCTCCGGGAATTCGGCGTCTCAGTGGGAATGCCTCACGCCAAGCTCGTCAGCGGCAAATTATGGGACATGACCATCCCCGTCGCTCAGGCGCTGGTGAGCAACGAATGGGGCGCCCGGCGGGCGCGCGGCCGGCTGCGGCGACCCCGGCGGCTGCGGCGCGGGGTAGTGCGAAAAGGGAAGACAAGGATTCCTTGACTGTCGCCTCGCCCCCGGCCGTCCGCAGGCTCGGTTGCCGGGGGGAAGACAAGGATCCGCCGACTTTTCTTATCTTCCCTCGCAGCACTACCCGCCGCGGCGGCTCCCCACGGCTGCGGCGGCCGCGGCGCGCGCGGCGCGCGGCGTCCGCCTGCTCGCCGCTCGTCGATCCGGCGGCCGAACGCAGGACCGGAGGGACGGGGATGGTCATCTTGTGGCAATTGCGGAGGCGCCCCCAAAGGAGCTGGCTCTTGCAGAGCGTCGCTTGACTGAAGTGTTGACTGGAGGGATCGATGATGGATGAGCGATTTGTGCCACTCGAAGAATGGGAAGCCGAACGACTGCAGGATCCTGGATTCGTCACGGCGTTGGCTGCGCGCGAGCCGGCCTACCAAGTAGCCCGCCTGCGCATCCTGCGCGGCTTGACGCAAAAACAACTCGCCGAGCTGGTGGGCACCAAGCAATCGAGTATCGCCCGTCTTGAGCGCGGCGTCACGCCGCCGAGCCTCTCCTTCCTCAGCAAAGTCGCCGCGGCGCTCGGGGCGCGAGTCGAGGTGCGTTTGTCATCCGTAGATCAAACGGCATCGACACAGGCATGAGCCGTGGCTGAGGCTGTGCCGGGCCAGACGATGCTGCCCAGATCCACGCCGCGCCCGCAGGCTTCGTGCGGCACGGCCGTCGCGGCCGCCTGGCGCTACGCCACCGGCGGCATCTGGCTGCGGCGGCGCTGAGGCGGCTGGGGGCCGGCGCGCCAGCGTTGCGGCGCCCGGCCGGCCGCATGGGACTGCGCAGAGTCGCCGTCAGCCGCCACTGACGACGGCGTCGCCGCCGCCGCGCTTGGCGGCGTAGAGCACCTGGTCGGCGCGCCGCAGGAGGTCGTCGGGGAACTCGCCCGGCGTCCACTGCGCGACCCCGCCGCTGACCGTGACGCCGAGCTTGGCGAGCCCCGGGGAGGAGCGCACCGCCGCCAGCACGCGCTCGGCGAGTCCCAGCGCGCCGCTCTGGTCGATGCCCGGCAGCAGCACGCAGAACTCGTCGCCGCCAAGCCTGGCCGGCAGGTCCTCGGCACGGCACAGCGCGGCGAGCAGCGCGGCGAAGCGCGTGAGAACCTCGTCGCCGGCCTCGTGACCGGCGTCGTCGTTGACGCGCTTGAGGCCGTCGAGGTCGAGGCTCACGAGCGCCAGGGGGCTGCCGTGACGGCGCGCCAGTGAGACGGCCTTCGCCAAGGACTCGTAGAAGTGGCGGCGGTTGGCGAGGCCGGTGAGATCGTCGGTGGCGGCGACGCGCATGATCGTGGCGTTGGCCTCGGCGAGCACGGCGGTCTCGGCCGTAAGCTCGTCGTTGAGAAGAGCCAGCGCCTCATCGGCCCGCTTGCGCGCAGTGATGTCCTGAGTACTGGTGCGAAAACCAAGGGAAAGGCCATTTGCGTCAAGGATCGGGCGCCACGAGACGGATGCCCAGAACAGGGAACCATCTTTGCGCGGAATGCGGATCTCCATGCCATCGCCGCTGCTGCCCTGCAACGCTCCCTGGAACTGTTCCGCGACCATGGCGAGATCCTCTTCGGCGATCACCATGGACAAGTAGTCTTCCGCGGCCATGTATTCTTCCGGGGTGAACCCGGTGAGATCCACGGAATACTGATTCATCCACAGCAGTCTTCCCTGCGGACTGAACCAGGCCTCCCAGCTTGCCGCGTACTCTGCGATCGCTTTGAACCTCTCCTCGCTCTCACGCAGCGCATCCTCCGTTTGCTTGCGGGCGGTGATGTCTCTGTCCACGCCGCGATAGCCCATGAGGTTACCGGCGTCGTCCAGCATCGGCACGCCGTTGGTGAGCAGGCAGAAGCGCTCACCGTCGGCGTCGAGATTCCAGTTCTCGAGATCGACGATGGGCGCCTTGTTGGCGACGATGTCGGCGAACAGCACCGCGACGCGCGCCGCTTCGTCCGGCGGCATGAAGTCGAACGGCGACTTGCCGATGACGTAGCCGCGGGACCGGCCGAAGAAGTCGACGCTCTGCTGAGAGCTGTAGGTGTAGACGCCGGCCTCGTCGGTCTCCCAGACCCAGTCGGTCATGGCTTCGACGATGTCCGTGAGGCGCGCCTCGCTCTCGCGCAGCGCCCGCTGCGTCTCGCGGATGCGCAGGAAGGCGTCGATCCGCGCGAGCAGCTCGGGCCTTCTGAGCGGCCGCACCATGTAGCCGTCGGCGAGGCCC
>Ga0209083_1001318_pt1 | contig 29074 bp, 28 predicted proteins | sample AM7aDNAmetaG_FD_184132 | JGI IMG/M metagenome (GOLD analysis project Ga0209083, IMG submission 184132) | Freshwater microbial communities from Finland to study Microbial Dark Matter (Phase II) - AM7a DNA metaG (SPAdes) (version 3) | ecosystem: Environmental > Aquatic > Freshwater > Lake ...
GGGTGTTTTTTTGTGATTTATTTAGTTTTTTCCTTTTTTATAATTAAACTCTCTATTTCCTTACCATCGAAGTTCTCATCAAACACAAACTCCTTTTCTTCACCTTTTTCGTCTTTATATGGTTTTTTGTAAGTAACATGAGCTACCTCTTTTCCATCTCCATCATACATAATATCAATATCAAATCCTTCGCTGAAACCAAAACCTTGATTATTTAATAAAGAAACTAAAGTATCTCTTTCTTCTTTACCTTTTCTCATTTCAATGAGCTTAAGTAAAAAAGACTCAGTTACTCCTTGGTGTGAGACCAAAAATCTTTCCATTTTGTTTGACTTTGTCCCGTCCGATTTTTCTCTAGCTACTTTCTCATATCTTGGGAAAGCTTTAAACTTATCAAGAACCACGTCAGCTGTTCTTGATGCCATTCTACTATAGGTATCTTCATTCTCAGCTTCTTTACCCATCTTTTCAGCTAAAGCATCACTATCTTCAACAATAAATTTCAAGAATTTTCCTTTTCCAAAATAATCATACGCGATTTTACCAAACGGAGTTTCTGGCGATACACTAAAGTCCAATCTATCTTCTACTCTGACTTTATTTCCACCACCAACATTAACTATTTTTAGTAATGATTCAAGTGTTGCATTTTCTATTTGTTCTGGAGTAAACTTTTTTCCAAAAGCGTTTAATAAACCGGTTAGCTTTGTTCTCCTTCTGTCTGAAGACAAAATTTTAGCATTTTCTATGTTGGTTCCTTCCGTTGCAACTTCTATTGCGTGGTTAATGCCCGTCTTGTTGAGATTAGCTTCTCTGTCCGGAATTCCTTTAATCTTCTCTTTATCATCATGACGACCAATGCGTATATGAATCTTGATTTTTTCATCCTCCATTTCTTCTCTTGCGTTTTCAACTTGTTCACTTGTAACTACAAATTGTTCTTTCCCTTCTTCACCTGATTCATCTGGGAAATATCTTGCACCTCCATCAACCAATTCACCAATTTTCTTGGCTCTCATTGTTTTTATATCCGCAATTTCTTCTGGAGAAGGAACTTTGTTGTCAAATTTTTCTGACATTTTTTTATTTGTTTATTATTAATAATACTAACTTATACACTGAAATTATAACATCTTCTACCCTAAAAACAACACATTGAGTGCCATATTGATTTTGCAAATAGTGTCTTTGTCAGAATTATTCTTTGATTTTCTTGCCTCCTTTCCTTATTTCTTTGATTTTTTCTGAAAGATTTTTTTCAACCTCTTTCTGTTAAATTTTTTTGTGAGATACTCATTTTATTATTTAATTATTTTCACTATACCATTATCTGCATCCACTTCAACCAAATCACCGTCTTTTAGGACTTGTGTGGCGTTTTTTGTGCTTATAATACAGGGAATACCAAGTTCACGAGATATGATGGCCGCGTGGCATGTGATACCACCTTCATTTGTGATTATTGCTCCTGCCTTTTTTATTAAAGGAATAAATTCAGGTCTAGTCATAGATGTAACTAAAATATCTCCTTCTTTAAAATTTTTTACTTCTGGTCCTTCCATGTCAATTATTATTTTTACTGGGCCACGAACAATACCTTTTGATGCAATTTGTCCTTTTATTTCTGAGATATCTTTTAATTCACCAAGTAGAGTTTTAATATCAGATTTGAGAGAATCTGGAGTTGCATAATCTCGGTCAATGTTTCCATCGTCATTTATTAGTAAAACTATTCCATCTTTACCTTTTGATAGTTGCTTCTTGTTTTCTTTAAGCCACCTAATTCCATTCTTGTATTCAAAAGGTGAAATAGTTTGAACAATACTTTTTTCTAAACCTGCACGACGAGCCATTTCAAAGCCAGCCTCAGCTATAACGACTTGTATCCAAGCAATTGGGTCTTTTCTGACATCTCTCATCTCTATGACAAGCTGTATATATTCTACTAGTTTTTTTTCGATTTTATTAAGACCTTTAATCCAAATTTCTCGGTTCTTTTTACTGTCTTCTTTTATATTATCAACATCATTTTTATCAAAATTAACTAGATTTTCTTTTATTTCTCCTATACTTTTTGGTAAATAATAATCAGTAAAAATATAAGTGGCTTTACGCGCGGCTGTGTCTGTAATACCGTATTTATCAATTATTTTTAATATTTCCTTTTTCCTTCTGATTTCAAGAGATTCAAATATAGGGTGTATCGCTTTTTCCCAAACGTTATCTAAATATTTTTTATACTCATTTGGTATAACATCTTCTACTATTTGTCTATCAAATGTTTCGATATATATTGTTCTAACGGTAAGTAATCTTAAATATGTCCCAGCTTTATCCATGAGTTTTTCAAGATCTTTGTCACTGTATTTTTTTATATCAGAATTAATAATAATATCGTGCAAATTTTTCGTCTCGTTGTATGATTTATCATGTAATTTTTTTAGAAAACTAATACTATATTTACCATTTAGATATTTTCTAAAAACTTCTCTAGCTAGCTCTTTGTACGCATCATCACTGACAATTCCTTGAGTATTTCTACCTTTATTAATAAATAATATTGGGAAAAATGGTGCCCCAAGATTTTCTTTATGGTCTGTCATCGGGATACCAATTAACAATGGAGAAAGGGGGGCATAAAAAGCAAATAAATTTTGCCCATATGTTAATTTTTTAAATTTTTCAACAATTTTATTCATTGTACTTCAAATATTTCCGAACGTTTTTCTATATCTGCTGTGTTTTTATTAATACTGAACAGATATTTGTTATTCTATCATATCTTTTTAAATTAATATTATCACTTGACAAATAAAATCTGTTATGATACAATACAGAAAGTTACCGTTCAACACCTGTAGTTATGGGTGTCTGGGGGACTCACGGGGGTGTAAAAACCCGCGTTGGATGCCCAGCAGATTCGGTAACTTAGTGGGCGCTGATAGAGTCAGCTAGCCCCAAGTTCGGACCGCCTTGCAGGAATGCTTGGCGGTTTTGTTTTATTTTTTAAATTAAACCAAATTTTGGTCATTTTGAATTATTTTTTCGTCAACATAGTTTTGAATTTAGTTTCAGCAATTTTTCTAAATTCAGGGTCAAAGAAATTTTTTAATCCATCTTCTAACATCGAAAACAATTTATTTTTGTCTGTAAATGATTTTTCCATTTTCTTTAATCTTTCTGCGTTATACCTATCCATACAATCTATATCATGAAATATTTTTTTGTTTTCTGAATTGTATACTTTTGCTATGTCTATATTTTCAAGCTGATCAGAATCATGCATACTAATAATATCAACAATTTCAGCGGTTTTTTTTAGGATCATATTGTAAAGAATCTAAAATGTCTTTTGCGATTTTTGCTCCTGCTAGCATGTGCACCAATTTACCATTTTTAACTTTTTCTTGTCCTGTAATATATTTAAAGTGTTCAGGAAGAATAGCAGAATGACCAATATCATGCATAATTGCGGTTGGAATAAGAATATCTAAATTTAAGTTTTTCTTTTTACAATTCAAAATAAACTCAGCCACTTCTACAGAGTGAGTGTCATCTCCGGGGCGTCCTTTTTGTAAGATAGGCAAGCATTTTTGCCAAAGTTCAAGGTATTTATTGGGCAGATTTTTAATTTCCATGTTATTTATTGTTATTTTTAATTATTTTTACTATTCCTTTATCTGCATCAACTTCAACCAAATCACCGTCTTTTAAGAAATGCGTTGCAAACTTTGTACCCACAATACAAGGTATTTTTAATTCTCTTGCAATTATTGCTGCGTGACTTGTGATTCCTCCTTCGTCAGTTATTACCGCTGATGCTCTTTTCATCAATGGTACAAATTCAGGTCGGGTCATGGTTGTGACCAAAACATCACCTTTTTTAAAGTCGGATTTTGGATTATATATTATTCTGACATTTCCTCTAATGTTTCCACCAAACGCAGGTGACCCTTTAACTTCTTTCATTGTTTTAGGGTCTGGTTTTACTAAAACTATTTCTTTAATCTTTAAAAAATCTTTATCATAATATCTTGCAAAATCTCCGTTGCTATCCCATACAATCACGGTATCTTTTACCTCAGGCAAATTAAAGTTTTTAGAAATTAACATTTTTTGAAATTCATCAGGATGAATATACTGGAGTTTTTCAAAATCAATATTGTATTTTTTGCTAGCTTTTTCCAAAAAAGAATTTATCCAATAATTTACTAGAAGTGTTGTGGCTTTTCTACCATCTTGCCACCAACTTGAAAATGACATTATTTCAATTATCTTTTTGTCTTCTGGACTTACCTTAGTTTCACCAAATATTTTCTGACAACTCTTTTTGTAAGAATTCTCATAATTTTCAATATCTTTTATACGCGAATCTATATCTTCATTTACTAATTCCTTTGCTCTTCTAAAAAATTCCTCAATGGTAATTTGTGGCGTATATTTATAATTATTTTCTATCCAAAAATATTTCTTTTGATGTTCAGATAATAAGGTATAACATTCTGTATTTTTTAAATTTTCAAACGAATTTATTTTATTTTTCTCAATTTTTTTAGCGATTTTCAATAAATCAAGTTCTTCCTCTGCCAAAAATGTTTGCCTAGATGGTTTTATTAATTCTTGAAGATTCAATGCCGGATATTTTTTTCTTAGTATTTCAATTTCTCTATCACTCCATTCGATAAAATGGTCTAGATGCATTCCATATGTGTAAAACTTCAAATGTTTCTCCCAGAGGACCTGATAATCTTTTACAATATCAATTTTTTTTATATCAAGACTAGATATAAACGTGTGTAATTCTGCGTTAACTTTTTGCCAATCTACATAGAGTTTGTCAAATAAATTTTGCTGAATAATTTTATCTGCAGTTTTTATTGATGCTTGTTTGTCCACACACCATGTACTTTTATCACCTCTATCTTCATAAAAAACTATTATAAAAGGTGTTCCTAAATCAGGGTATATCTTTTTAATTTCCTTACTAAAAACCTTGGTAATATATAGAAGGTGGGGAACTACTGCTCCACCTTCAATAAACCAATCTTTTACACGAGAAAGTTCTTTTACTACAGTTTCTATTGGTTTGCAATGATATATTTCTGAATTATTAACCTTCATTTTATTATTTTTACTATACTATTATCTGCACAACTTCAACTAAATTTTCATTTTATTTTCTTCAGCTTTTTCAAGAATTACCACCTGTCCATGATTTGCTCTAACTTCAACCAAATCTCCATTTTGGAGTATTTTAGTTGCATTTTTTGTACCAGTTACACAAGGTATGCCGAGTTCTCGAGATATAATAGCAGCATGACAGGTTACTCCTCCTTCATCAGTAACAACAGCAATACTTTTTTTCATTGCAGACAAATATTCTGGACGGGTCATCGAAGCAACAAGGACATTCCCCTCGACAAAGTTATTTATTTCTACCATATTTTTGCATATTTGTACCCTTCCAATTACTTTTCCGCTTGAAGCAGGGGCACCATATATAGAATCTATATTTATATCATCTTTTTCTTTTAGAATATGTGCAATTTTTTCCCTAAAATTATCTCCAGTAAATGTTCTATATTTTTTGTCTGAAAATGGATTATAAAAAACAAACGCATATTTTTTTCTTTCAGTAAGTATTTTTTCTATTTCTGATTCTAAAAATTTTCTTTCGGCTATCTCTTCTGGTGTGAGAAAGGTTAAAAGATTTTCGTCCAAACCTATTTTTTGTGAAAGAAATTTTATTGCCATACATTGTTCGTCTATTGAACGCAAAACCATCTTTTTTCTTTCATCTTGCCATATAGTCAAAAAGGAAAGGTCTTGTGCCAACCGGATATCTTCCTTATTTAATTTGTATTTTTTTATGACATCATTTTTTTGTTGAATAATCTCTTTTATATTTATTTTTTTAATTTCAAAAATTGAATCTCTTTGTTCTAGTAGGGAATTGATTGTTAATTCAGCCCTGCCAGAATAACTGTTTCCAATCCAATAAAATTTAGACATTATTTTCTCTAATTCTTTTTTGAGTTTTTTATCATCTTTTGTTTTGAAAGCTTTTTTCAAAGCTAGTTGGTAATCTGTAACAAATGAATTTTTTTCCGGTAAAGTCAAAATATTTAATATTTTAGAGAGCTCTAGTGGATTTTTTATTTTTTTAGCCAGTTGGTCTTTAAGTGAGTGAGTCTGAATCATTGAAAATGCTTCAATCATATGCCCATATCCGACCGCTTTTTTAACCAATAATACAGTTTCTGACAACCAGTCAAATAATTTTTCTTCACTCTTTGTTTTTAGATATTCATTTTTCTTTTTTAAAGATAATAACCATTGATTTTCAAATATTAGTTCTTGTTCCTTTTTTGTTTTATTGAAGAAATTTTTATCATTAGATTTTCTTTTTTCAATTTCATTCGTTACTGAAATATTATTTTCAGTGAAATAACACATATCTACATGACCATCAATATATTCAAAATAAAAGTTATCATATGCAAAACCAAGATTTTCTTTCATTAACTCAGTTGACATAGCACCACTAAGTAAAGGCAAAAGAACACTTGGAAATTGCTGTATTTCTTTCTTTCTTCTTAAAAATGGTTCTATTTTATCTAAATCATCTTGAAAAGCTTCGTTTACCATATAATTATTATTTAATTATTTTTACTATACCATTATCTGCATCAACTTCAACAAAGTCACCGTCTTTTAAGACCTGAGTTACAATTTTTGTGCCAATAATACAAGGTTTATTTAATTCTCTTGCGACAATCGCTGCATGGCATGTAATGCCTCCTTCATCAGTAATGAATGCTGATGCCATTTTCATAAATGGAACAAATTCTGGTCTTGTCATACTAGTTACTAAAATATCATCTTTTTTGAAATTGTGTTCACACTTTGCATCAAGTATTATTTTTACTCTTCCTTTTACATACCCTTTATTTGCACATAGTCCTTTAATTTGATTAATTTCTCCAGATTGATTCTCACTCTCAATTTCCCGTGCTTTTACCAGCGCTCTATTTCCAAATAAAAATCCATTTTTCATTGACCAATAAAAGCCAGTTAGGGTTTCCTTACTTTTTTTAAGAAGCTCTTGTTTTTCTAGATCTACAAACCACGTTGGAAAGGCAGCGGACATAATTATGTTTTTATTTCCTGCACTAAAATTATATATATCAAGAAGCTTGTTACCTGCTTTTGAAAATATAGAACTTGTTTTTACAATAATTTCCTTTCTACAATCCTGAAGATAAATCGATTTTGCAAGAATATCAAGAATCTTTATTTGAAAATCATTAAGTCCTAATTTTTTGATTAACTCCTTCTTTTTATTGGGTAACTCTGCACTTGTTTTTTTTGTTTCGTTAATTATTTTTTCAGCTTTTTCTTTGGTTATTTCACTTAAATCTTTAGTCACGGACTCCTCGTTAACCAGATCAATGAATTTATAATTGCTTTGTATCCAATAATATTTTGAAACTATATCTTTTATTGTTTTCCTTGATTTTTCTAGTTTAATTTTGGCAAGTTCTAGCTCGTATTCCTTTGTAAAGCTTATATTATTTGGAGTTGTAAGGATATGAAAATTATCTTTGCTTACCCCAAGATAATCAATCCAGTATTCATCATATCCTGCAAAAAATTCTGGTATAAATGCCAGAGAAGTGGTATTTGATGCAATATCACAAAACTTTTTAATAAACCATCTAAGTTGATCAGAAGTCTTTGAATTTTCTATTTCTTTAATATAAGAATCGCAATTTTTCTTAAATTTATTAAAACCAGAAAAAGCATCTTTGATTAAATTACCCATATATTTTGGGTCTTTTTCCATTTTTTTCAGCACGAAACGCCTTGTTCTATCCACATCTTCCTGTGAGAAAAAAATGGTAACTTCACCATTTTCTAAAATATAAAAATCATCATTTATTAAATTTGCTTTTGCATAATTATTGGCTTTATCAAAAGCACTCATTTGTATACCAAACAAGCTATTTAGTGCCACAAATTTTTTGTTGAAGAATCTCTTTTTCATATTATTTAATAATTTTTACAATCCCATTGTTTGCGTCAACCTCCACTAAATCTCCATCTTTTAGTATTCTTGTTCCAACTTTTGTCCCAATTATGCAAGGTAATCCTAGCTCCCTTGATATAATTGCCGCGTGGCAAGTAATACCCCCTTCATCAGTAACTACAGCTTTAGCCATTTTCATAAGTGGAATAAACTCAGGTCTCGTCATTGATGTAACTAATATATCTCCTGACTCAAACTTAATAAAATCCTTATCACTTAATATAATTTTAACTGGTCCGCTAACTTTCCCTTTTGAGGCAGGGTTCCCTTTGATTTCCGTGGTTAGCCCTATGTGTCCACCAAAAACTTTGTATATTTCATTTATCGCAATGTCTGGATCGGAGAATTCATAATGTGGTCCTTCACTATCGAAAAGTACTACACAATTTTTTCTTTTTATCAAAATATTTTTATAATTTTCATTGGTGTAAAATCCATTAAAGAAATCTTGATAAATTGCAAACGAAACAAGTTCTGATGAAATATTCTGTTTAGCAAGTAATGCTTTTGCACAATAAGAAATAAGTGTGGTTGCCCTCTGTAAAGGATCTTTCCTTATGTCTCTCGTTTGCATCGAGAGTTGTATATAGTCGATAAGCCTCTTTTGTTTTTGTGGTAGAGACTGATAATACGATAATAGTTTTTTCTTATTATCCTTTATTTCATTCTCGATTCTATTAATTTGTTCCTTAATTATTATTTTTCCGCCTTTATCCTTAACAGCTTTCTTTATTTTTAGTAAAAAATCTGACTTTGTCGGTGCATCATAATAATCAGCAAATATCCACAAATACTTCTCGATATCTTTGTGTTCAAGATATAACAAAATCTGTTTATCAAGACGAAGTGCAAATGATTCAAAAGAAACAAGAGATGAATATAAGAAAAATTTTGGAAATTCCTTATCATCACCTCCAACTTGCTTGTATATTTCCTTTACTAAATCTTCATACACGGCCTCAGAAAAAAGTGATGACGAAAATATTTCCCAATAAATGACATACACCTTTTTTATTAGCTCAACAAGTTCTACTTCCGTTTTTTCTTTTAAAGAAAATGTATTGGTATCTTCATATATTTTCTTAATTTCTTTACTCGACTTATTAAAATCATAAATCTCTTGAAAAGAATCCGATGAAAGAAAATGCTCAAAAGATACTCTTGATGTCTGTAAATATACTTCTATGTCAAAGAAAAGAATACCGTATTTTTGCTTACCAATAAACAAAAATTTCCCAAAATCAAAATTGTAGTATTTTGAAACATAAGGCGAAAAACATTCAGGCAACAAACTCATATATATTAAAGGAGAAAAATTTCCTTCTTGTTTGATAATATGTTTTATATTTATATCCTTCAAATATTTCTCAACATTTTCAATATCTGTATTGTTTTTTTTCGATTCTTTAATCATTTTTTTATTCTATTATTGATTTTTTAATAATCTTACTATTCCTTTATCTGCATCAACTTCCACCAAATCTCCATCTTTTAGAACTTTTGTACAATTGCCAGTACCAACAATGCACGGTTTTTTTAGTTCCCGAGCAATTATGGCTGCGTGTGATGTGATGCCTCCTTCTTCGGTAACAAAAGCTGAGGATATTCTCATTGTGGGAGTGTAATCAGGCATTGTAATTCTTGCAACCAAAATATCACCATTCTTAACTTTAGATAAATCTTCTTTCGCTAAAACAATAACAACTTTTCCTGTTACTTTTCCTTTATAAGCAGTTTGACCTTTTATTTCGTGTTTTAATTCCTTATTTATAATTTTTTGTGCTTCTGTAATTAATTTTCTATTAGTAATAATTTGTCCACCTTTTTCATCAATAATATAAATATAATCTCCGCCTATCCTTTTATTAATTTCTTTTTTGTTTGGAATAATATTATTATCAAGAAAATCAATTATTTCGTCATTCAATAAATCTACTACATGTATTCTTTCCCATTTTTCTCCTGTTTTTTTAGAAAGTAAGTTGGCTATCATATCGTAAATTTTGCGCATCATTACTTGACCTTTTTTGTAAATATCAATGCGGTCAGTACGCAAAAATGTGTAGGTATGAATTATTTCTGCTAACAATTTAGTTTTTGGGTCTTTGATTTTTTTTATAATCGAAGAATACTTTTCTTTGTTTTCACTTGAATCGTTAAGAATTTTATTTTTTTCCTCCCCTGCTTCTTTTTTGTCTATTTTATTTAATTCTTGAAAAAAATATTTCTCATCATATAGTGGTTCTATAAAAGAATATTCATTATACCAGCCCCATTTTTTTGCTAATCTAGCTGGCGCCGTAATATCAGAATTGAGAACGCAGTCACACATTTCCATCCTCATTTCTTGATATGCATTTATTGTAGAAGGGGAGGAAATTGCCGAAATCATTTCATCTGAATTGTCGAGAAAGACTTCTTTTATCATTTTACGAAATTCTGGGTCTATATAGCTTTCAAGAGCAAATGGCATAAAAGCAAATGTACTCCATTTCATAATAAGACTAAGCCATTGTCTAAAAATATTTGCTATGTTTTTTTGGTCTTCTAAAGTATTATTAATTTCTTTTTCAATTTTGATATATTCTTTTTTACCTTCTTCGTAAAGCTTTAGATGATTATTCCAACCATTTTCTGTCATTATTTTTAAGGATTCGTTTACACACCCACGTTTAAAATCTTCACTTTCAAGATAAAAAACCCGTGTTCCTCCATGAAATGGCACAGCAACACCCCTCATCTTATCTATGCTGTAAAAACCTCTGCCACCCCATTCAGTTCTTTGCACTGTCATGGGCCTTGTGGCGATTTGAGTTAAATTGTCGATATATTTTGGAAGGGAAGTTTTATTGTTATTTTTCATGTGATTTAATGATTTTAATTATACCTTTATCTGCATCAACTTCTACCAAGTCACCGTCTTTTAATATTTTTGTGGCGTTTTTTGTGCCGACTATACAGGGCTTGTTCATTTCTCTTGAGATAATCGCGGCATGACAAGTTATACCTCCTTCATCTGTTATGAAAGCTGAAGCTTTTTGCATTAGAGAAATAAATTCTGGTCTAGTCATTGGTGTAACCAAAATTTCTCCATCTTTTAATTTATGAGCATCATTTTTAACATTCAAAATAACTGCAACTTTTGCTGTAACTTTTCCTTTATTTGCCGATAACCCTTTAATTTCTGTAATGATTCCTTTTGGTAAATTAAAGCGTTTCACTTTATCAAAAAATTCTTTTGTAACATCATCATAACCAGATGGGGTCATCAGTCCATATCTTTTTTTCATGTTAGAAAATGTCTTTGCTCTATTTATCCAACCAACATTTCCTTCAGATGCTAAAATTACTTCATCAAACGAAAGCCATTTCATACCTTCATATGCAAGTTTTTTCTTATTACAAATATTTTTTAGCCATTCATTCATAGTGTGTACTGCAATAAGTAGAAGCTTTTTCTTGTCATCTTTAAAAGTGACCAGAAAGCTTGCGGTTTCGGCAAGGAGATTAAATTTTTCTGGTAACGTTATCTTTTTGTTTTTTGAAACAATAATATTTTTCTGAGATTCATAAAAATTTTTAAGCCATTCTTTTGTTATAATAAACTCACCACTATATGAATTTTGAAACCAACTATATTTTTTAATAAACTCTTTATGCACTTTATCAATATCATCATTATTTTTTTTCATCAATAAATTTAATTCTTTCATTGCTGAAGTAATGAAAGATTTTTTTGGAGAATGAATATTGCTTTCTAAAGCCTCATGATCAGAAATACTTAATTTGTTGATATATTCATTAAGTGCGATATCAAGACAGAAAGCCAAATTTGCTGAATCACTCAACGCTTGTTGTGTAGGCACCCACCACTTTTTTATATCTTCAATATCTTTTACATTTTGACACAATTCCATCGCACGTCCCATTTGACCCGATGTTTTTTTAAGTTGTTTCAAAAAATCAACATTCCCTGATAATAACTCTTTTATTATCAAGTTTCCTTTTTCTATAAATTCTTTTTGGGAAATGTATCCTTCAAGTTTTCCTGCACTAAAATAATTTAAAAAATTCCACTCAAAAAAATATTTATTTGATTGGGTTTCCGCTAACTTCAAATAGACAGACGTAAAGAAGGGAAATGCTTCGTATTCCCATTTAATCACATCTTTCCATCGTTCTATATTGAGCTGTTTCATTTTATTATTCTTACCACTCCATTATTTGCATCTACCTCTACTAAGTCTCCATCTTTTAAAATAATATGGGCTATTTTTGTACCGATAATACAAGGTATTTTTAATTCACGCGAAACTATTGCTGCATGGCATGTTAATCCTCCCTCACTAGTTACAATAGCTGCAGCCTTACTCATAGCCGGAATATAATCTGGAGTTGTCATAGTAGCCACCAAAATATCACCTTTTTCTATTTTATAAATTTCTTTTGGACTTAATAATATTTTTACTTTTCCGATAACTATTCCTCGACATGCAATTTGCCCCTTAATTTCTTTTATTATTGAAACATCTGGTGAAAATAGTTTGTAAAATTTTTCCGCTTTTTCTCCGCCTACAACATCATAGCCACGCGTGCTTAATATACCTATCGACGATTTTTTTCTTTTTTCTACCTCACTATTTGTTATTGCTTTTTCTCCACGTAGTGCAGCCCACAATTCTTCGTGACTAAATTTAATACATACAACAGAATCAATTTTAAGTTGCTTTCCAATAAGCGCAAAAATACACTTTTGCAAAAAATATTGTGCCTTGGTGCAAATTTCTTTCTTTTCATCTTGCATAATCGTAATGGTATGTAAATCATCTAACAATCTAACTGTAGATGCGGGGATTTTATATTTCTTTATAATTATTTTTTGCTTAGCTTTTAACTCTTCATAATGTTTTAATTTTGATTCAAGAAGGTTTTTTATTCCTTTTTTATTTTTAGATATCTCAAAAATACGTTTTAAACATTCTTTAGGCCCCCAAATATCTGGTCCAAGATAATCAAAGGGAATCCAAAACCAATTTTCTGAATGGTGTTTAAGTGTTTTTTGGACTTTCTTTTCTTGTTTTTCTAGTTTTAAATACTCAAAATTAATATTCAGTGCACACTTTAATAATCCTATTTCCTCTTTAAAAACATAGGTGGGTTTATCTGGAGTCGTCAATAATTGAAATTCGTTTTCAGAAACATCGTATTTGGTTTGTAATATAGTTTTCAAGTAATCAGTTAATTTTTCTGGAATTGTTAGCCACAAAGGAATATTCCAAAAACTAAATTCAGCATACAAATTGAACCACTGACTGTGTAGCCTAATTATATCTTCTGTAGAACCCAGTGTTTTAATAGCGGATTTTGACTTCAAAAATTTTTCAAATTTATCTTTAATTTTTTGAGCTTCTAAATTAGTAGAGGAAACAAATTTTGGATTATTTATCGTTTTTTTAAATATTGAGTTTACAAATTCATCCCATTCATTTTTTAAACCAACAATATATCTAGATCTTCCGTTAAATAAATACCCAAGAGAAGTGTTTAATTGATAACTTATTTTTGCTCCATAATATTTTGTGGCCCTATCTTCTACACAATAGTGAAGAAAATATAGAGGAGGAAATGGACCATAATCATATCTATCTCTAAAAAAGAAGAAATCATTAGGATTAGTCAAATTCTTGTCAATATCTAAGATTGTTACCTCATTTTTCATATCATCTAATAATTTTAACAATCCCTTTATTTGCATCTACTTCTACCAAATCTCCGTCTTTCAAGACTTGTGTGGCGTTTTTTGTGCCAGTAATACATGGTTTTTTCATTTCTCGAGCAATGATGGCTGCATGACAAGTAATACCTCCTTCATCTGTTACAAATGCAGCAACTTTTTTCATGGCCGGAATCATATCTGGGGTGGTCATACTAGTAACAAGAATGTCTCCTTTGGCTAGTGAAGATAATTGATCTTTTCTTTTGATTATTCTTACTTTACCAGTAACAACACCATGAAAAACTGGTTTCCCTTTGATTTCGTCTCCGTGTTTTTCTAAATTAGAAAAAATATCTACTAATTTTTTATTATCTTCACCAGTTACTATTTGAAAGTCATTTTTGTTTGCTACAATAGACCATGCCTTTTTTCTTTCTTGAATATTTATTGCATTTATCATATCTGATTCTATTTCTTTTCGAGTACAATATAATATATCTTCATAAGAAACACCTTTATCTTTTGCAATTTTTTCCAATTTATTTGCATATCTATATGAGGCGTAATTCATAATGTCTGTGCGCTGTGTTCTGTAGTAAATAAAAAAACGCATCAAATCGATAATATATCTATCTTCTATTTTAAGTATTTTTTTCGCTTTTTTTACTGCCTCTGCTATTATTTTTTTATTTTTATTATACTCTTGAATAAAATTTTCTTGCTGTAATTTTTTTAAAATATTTTCTACTTCATCTCTTGAATACAACTCAATATTACCATAACGTGATTTTAACCAACCATATTTTTTAACAAATAAATTAGTGTTAGTAGTTTTAGCAAGATATAAATCAGCCTTTTTATAAAAATTGTCTTTTACAGGAGTAGCTATAAGAGGCATCAATTCATCAACGGTTTTTTGATCAGATGCTTGTAATAATAAACTACGAACTTTTTTATCAATAATATCATCTGCAACAAAGTAAGCTCCCTAAAGTAGGCATATAATTGATATAGGAATCACAAAAAACGGAAAAAGATTTATTTAATGATTTTAATATTATTTTCTCTTTATCTATTGAATCTTTTTTAATCTTATAAAAATACTGTTTATCTTTAAAAAGTAAATCTGTCCAACGTTCAACAAAATCAACCAAATGATATTTTGGATAATAATAAATATGTTCGATTACTGCATAGTCTGGCATTGAATAATCAAATCCTAAAAAATCTTTCCAGATCCGCTCATTGCTAAGCCCTTCATAAAATAGAGAAATATAAAAAAGTGGGTATTCTCGTCTTACAGTTTTAACCATCTCTGTCATAGGAAGAGGATATTTTTTTGATAATGCGTTGTTATTATTTGTGTCCATAAGTTTTTTAATATTATCATATTTTTCTAACAAAAAACACCCAGTTTTGGGCGTTTTTTTATTACTATTTTTGATAATTATATCTTTTTAACTATAGCTTTCGTTGCATCAACCTCTAACATTTCTCCATCTTTTACGAATTTTGTTGCAACTTTCAAACCAACAATACAAGGAATATTTAATTCTCTGCTTACAATAGCCGCATGACACGTTAAACCACCTTCATCTGTAATAATAGCAGCGGCTTTTTTCATGGCTGGGACAATACTTGGTGTTGTTGAAGAAGAAACTAAAATATCTCCTTGTTCCATTTTTATCATGTCATCAGGTAAATTTATTATTTTTGCTTTTCCGGTTACTTTACCAATACAGGCGGTTGTTCCTTTAAGTTCTTTTACGTTTGATAAATCCTGAGTATCTTTACTTCTCTTAATATTCTTTTTTGAAAATTCTTCAGCTTCTCCACCAATTAATGTTGATATAGAACCATCATCGTTTGGCAAACAGATATGAGAATTATATATTGTATTAGTTATTGTCCAATCAACTATTTCTTCGTTCAATGCTTTTTCTAGAAAATCGATAGGTGCAGAACGAACCTGCTCAAGAGAAACGTAAAGTCGTTTTGCAATTTCCTTACTCAATTTTTCTACGTGGTAATAAGATTTGCTCTGGTAATCTTTTCTTCTTGGTTTAGCCCAAACAACCCTACCAGCAATCTTCAATACAAATTCGTCTAAACCGGTTGGTTTTAATTCTTTTAGATATTCTTCTTTTAATTTGACCTTTCTATCTTTTCTATCTTTCAATTCTTTTAGTTTTTCTTTTGGTGCAATACCTTTACTGACATAATCAACAACAAATTCATAAAAATCTTTTTCGGTGAATGCTGGACCCATATAAACATAATAAACCCAGCAGTGTTTTTTTGTGTGTTTGGAAAGATCTGAATAAAAATCGCCAAATATCTTTTTTGTGTCTTCGATTTTTTCCCCCTTGATAGATTTTTGCCAATCTGGATTGTCCCAATAAACACTTATTAATTTTAGCAAATCTTCCTCTTGATCTTGGGCGAATGAATTGTTTTCTGGCTCAGTAAAGATGGAATAATAATTTTGGAATTTTTCTTCAGGAACTTTTTCTTTTAAAATTCTATTTAGGTTTCCTTCGATAAAAGAGAAGTTTTGAAAATCTAAAATAGGTAAAGCTACACCATATGCATATTCATCCTCTTGTAAGTCAACGAACTTTTTAAGTAGAGAAATTAGTTCTGTACCTGAAAACTTACTCAAATCTTTATTAAAAATTTCTTTTTCAGTCCAATTATTTATTTTTTCTCCACGTACAATTGTTTGGTTTATTAAATCATCAAAATATTTTACATTTTCAAGCACTTTATTTTTTAATTCACCGTGTACTTTTGTCCAGGACGACATATCTGCCAAATATTCAATCATGTTCTTTTTAGAAGCAATTCCCAAAACTGGTCTGGAAACACCAAGTAGTTTGGGATATTTAAAAATACTATTAGTCCACAATAAGTTTCTTAAAAAAGAAGAATTGTAATCATGAGCTATTGCTTCCCATTTATAATTTTTGTACGACATTTTATTTTCCTAAGGTTGTTATAGGTCTTGATTGCACTATATAAAATTTTCCTTTTTCGAATGCCCATTCTATGTCACAAGGGAAACCATAATGTTTTTCGATATCAATAATTAATTTTGCAAAAGTCATTATTTCTTTTCCTAACATTTTCTGTTTTGGTTGTTTTTCTAAAGGAACATCTACCCATTCATTTCCTCCATTCTTTTTCTTTACCAACATCTTAGTCTGTTCAGCAATATTAACATCCAAAATCATTGCTTCATTTTTTTCCACCACGTATGAATCTGGAGTAATTTGTCCAGAAACAATAGCCTCGCCAAGCCCATAACCGGCTTCAATAATTAATTGATTTCTATCTTCTGTAACGGGGTGAACAGAAAAAGCGATACCAGATATTTCGGAATCAACCATTTTTTGAACAACAACAGCGACTGATATTTTTGTGTTGTGTAAACCTTTTTCAAATCTATAAAAAATAGCTCTTGGTGTAAAAAGGGAAGCCCAGCAACTTTGAACTTTTTCTAGAAGGTTAGATTTTTTTGTATTTAAATATGAATCAAGTTGACCAGCCCAAGCGTTGTCAGCTCCGTCTTCTGCTGTAGCAGATGAGCGAACAGCTACAAATTCTGCATCCAATTCTTTGAATTGTTTCATTATTTCTACAGCAATATTTTTTGGCATTACAGCATTCTTAATCAAGGCCTGAATCCTTTCCGAAGCAATATCTACAGTGTAAATTTCTTTATTATTTACATAATCTAAAATGGCGTGGATTTCTTGTTCTAAATCTGCATCTCTAATAAATTGATCAAAAGTAGTGGACAAAACAACAAAACCTGGAGGAACGGGTATTCCAGCTTGTGTCATTTCGCCTAAAGAGGCGCCCTTACCACCCGCGATTAAAGCATCGTTTTTGTTGAGCTCTTTAAAATTTAGTGTTAATTTCATACTCAAGATTGTATCAAAAAACATTTTTATTGCAAAGGGGAAAATTCAGCCACATTCTGTGAAGTTTATAACCCAAATGGTATTCTTTTTTTAAGGAGAGTATAATATTGACATGGTTAAGATATTTATGGCAGACGATGATTCTTTGCTTGTACATATCTACGACAAGAAATTTAAGGCAAATGGATATGATATAGAATTTTCTATGGATGGTGAAGAAGCTATCTCTAAGTTAAAAAATATGGAAATCAAACCATCCGTTATTCTTTTGGATTGTCAGATGCCGAGAAAAAGTGGTTTTGAAGTGATGGAGGAAATGCAAAAAGATTTGGAGTTAAAAAATATCCCCGTAATTTTTCTAACTAATTTATTTGAAAAAAATGATGAGAAAAAAGGTTTAAGTTTTGGAGCAGCGGCATATTTGGTAAAAAGTGAATATATTCCTTCTGAAATAGTTGATAAGGTAAAAGAAATCTGCGACAAATATTGTAATAAATAATCTTTGTTTTTAATACTATTTGTGATAATATCTTTTTGTTTGGGCGGTTAGCTCAGTTGGTAGAGCGCGATCTTGACGTGATTGAGGTCACAGGTTCGAGACCTGTACCGCCCACTTGGGTATATAACAAGTTTAAAAAACTCTAGTAAAATATACTAGATGATGACGTGAGACAAAAATGATATAATAAATAATATGCAAACAATAAATGGAGTAGGAACGACTCTTTATGGAAAAAGAGAAGTAAATACAGACGGTTCCTTCATTGCTACTAAATGGTTTGTTTTTTTTCTATTACCTATTATACCGCTTGGCTCATATAGAGTTTGGCAGGGAAAAACTGAAATGACAATATTATTATTTCCTGGGCAGGAGACACAATACAAAATGGTGCCCGTTCCATTAAATTTTAGGCAAATTATTTATACCTACTTGGCAATATATGGAGTATTAATCTTATCTACAGTCGGAGCATATTATATTATTGGTTTATTTTTTACCTAAAATACTATCCAAACATACTAATTGTTCTATTATTAGGTTTGTAAAATAGGGATTTTAGCCCACAAATAAATTCTCATGATTATTAAAAACATTATTCAAATTGGAAATCCTATCCTAAGCAAAAAATCTAAGTTTGTTTCTAATATAAAATTTAAAGAAATAAAAAATATTATTAAAGATTTAGTTGATTCATTACGTCACTATAGTTTGGTAGGAATGGCTGCTCCACAAATCGGTAAAAATTTTAGGATTTTTATAACAGAAATAAGAAAAACTAAATATAGAAAAGGGAAGGAAACAGATAAACTCAGAATATTTATTAACCCCAGAATCATATGGTCATCAAAAGATAAAGTTATTATGTATGAAGGTTGTGGAAGTGTCGCATATTCAAAAATTTTTGGACCAGTAAAAAGACCAAAAAATATAATAATTGAGGCATATAATGAAAAGGGGGATAAATTTAAGCTTAAAGCAGACAGACTACTTAGTCGTGTTATACAGCATGAGAATGATCATTTGAACGGCATTTCATTTATAGAAAAAATTACTGATATGAGAAAAACTATGAGTTCAGAGGAATATTTTAAAATGATTGCTTTAAAGCACAAAAAATAGAATAAAAAATCCCCAAGGCTCCACCTCGGGGATTTTTTATGATAATAATTTTATCGCTTCGTCCATAGTTACTGGTTTATCATTGATAAGTGAGCGTGATGTTGCTGCCATTCCGTCAACTTCAATTATATTAAAATAAACACTAAATAATATATTAGGATAAATTGAATTTAGACCAGAGATAATATTATTACCAATGTTTTGCATATTTGGACGCTTTGCACATATAACTTCTAAAATATAATCAATACCCACCAAATCTATACCATTTGTAGCCACAGTTTCAACCTGACTAGGTTTAGTCGAAATTTCTGGACAGTTTAGTGCTGCGGCGCAGATTAATTTAACAGCTTTTGCGATCTCATTTAATTGATTTGCTTTGTTTGGTTCCGAATATATTTTTATTAATGCCATATTATGCTTTTAAAAACTTATAAATATCTTCCAACGCTTTAATAGCATCTCCAGCTGCGATATTGTTTTGATGATAAAGACCATCGGTGCAATCTCCGGCAGCCCAAATGCCTTTTTCTGAAGTTTTTTGTGTTTTTGCATCTACAATTATTTCTTCTTTTTCATTCAATTCTATTATTCCATTTTTCAGATATTCTACAGATGGGTTGGCACCAATTTCTATAAAAATTCCATTTGTAGACAATTCAATTTCTTTTTCTGTATCTTTGTCTTTGTATAATAATGATTTTACAAATTTATCACCCTTTACTTCAAGCAAATCCACATTGGAAACACCACGTATTTTTGGATTTGAAAGTACTCTTTTGATAGTTATGGGGTCTGCTCTAAAATCACTTCGTTGTACTATAGTGACACTTTTTGCATAAGCTGAAAGTTGAGAAGCAGACTCAAATGCAGAATTGCCTCCACCAATAACTACAACATCCATATCAGTAAACATTGGTGCGTCACAAGTTGCACAGTAGGTGATTCCTTTTCCTTCAAATTTATCTGCACCTCTTATTTTTAATTTTCTTCTAATGCTACCTGAAGCAATAAAAACTGTTTTTGATAGATATTCCGATTTGTTTGTTTTAATCTTGAAAGACCCGTTTGTATTTTTTGTTAACTCTAATACAGTTTCTTTTTCTTTTATATCAATATCTTTTGAATAATTTTTTACATGTTTTTCTAGATTTTTTGCTAATTCTTCTCCGCTAATTGAAATCGTTCCAATCCAATTTTGGATATTATCTGAAACGACACTTTGATTGCGAAAGTTCTCTGTAATCAATACAGTTTTAATTTTCTTTCTAGCGGCGTAAACTCCAGCAGTTACTCCTGCTGGCCCACCTCCGATTATAGCCAAATCATATAACATATTATTTCTTGTTATTTCGTCTCAAAAAAGCTGGTACAACACCCCAATCATCTTCGTCAGTTGGAGTTTTTTTATTATCTTCATCATCTATTATGATAGTTGACGCCAACTTTTCTTTTTCTTGTTTAACTTTTTTTTCTTCTACCACAGGTGTATTTTTTGGTGCTGGTGTTGGTGATGAGAAAAATAGTGATTTTTTTGAAGGAATATCAGAAAAACCTGAAGCAATAACAGTAATTTGCATTTCATTTTTCTTTAGTTTATCAGTAGAGACGGTTCCAAAAATGACCTTTGCATTTGAATCGATTGATTCTGTAATGACTTTTGCGGCCTCTTGTATTTCAAACAAAGTTATATCGTCGCCACCAGCAATTGAGAATAGAACACCTTTTGCACCATTAATAGAAACTTCAAGAAGTGGGGAATTAATAGCCATTTTTGCAGCTTCTTCAGCTCTCTTTTCTCCAGAAGCTCTTCCAATACCCATAAGCGCAGAACCGGCATTTTCAATAACCGCTTTAATATCTGCGAAATCTATATTTATTGTGCCAGGGGTTGTAATCAAATCTGAAATACCTTCTACGGCTTGTCTTAATATATCATCGCAAATTGCGAAGGCCGATTTAGCCGTTGTATCTTTGCTTACCATTGCCATAAGCCTGTCATTTGGGACAACAATAATTGCATCAACATTTTTCTTTAATTCTTCTATAGAAATTTCGGCAATTTTATTTCTCTGTAATCCTTCAAACATGAAAGGTCTTGTGACAACCGCAATAGTAAGAATACCAAGATCTTTAGCCACTTTTGCGATAACTGGAGCTGCACCAGAACATGTTCCTCCACCCATGCCTCCAGCAACGAAAACCATATCGGCGCCCTTTAACATTTCTGTTATTTCTTCTTTTGTTTCTTCAGCAGCTTTTTTCCCAAGATCTGGATTCATTCCTGTTCCCAAACCTTTTGTAAGATTTTTTCCGATGTGAATTTTTTTCTGTGCTAGTGATTGATGTAAGTCTTGTGCATCTGTATTTATCGCAATAAAATCAACTCCTTTAACTTTAGAATTTATCATATGGTTGATTGCATTCTTTCCTGAACCTCCTACACCCAAAACTTTTATTCTTGCGAATGCTTCAATGTCCGGTTTGATTTGTGGCATTTTTTTAAAATGTTATTAAAACTAATAAAGCAACTTAAATATTATTTACCTTTAAATAATATCAGAATATATAAAAAAAAGAAAAGGGTTGTCTAATACTAATCAGTATGTCATTGTTTATGTTATAATTATATTTATGAATTTAGAATTATTAACAAAATTTCTCAAAAAAGCCAAGAAAAATACCTATGCTTCGGAATCTTCTAAAAAGTGATATCTCAAAGATTGAAGTCGAATGATTATGAATATTCTGAAGGAGATTTTATTTATCATGATATTTATTTTGGTGGAGTAAATTTTATTGGAGAGGAAATTGTTTATGAAAATAAAAAACCAGTATGGGGGATGAATTATAATGGTTATGTTTTTGATAAAAATATTACTGAAGCCGAAATTGATAAATCTTTGCGTGGAGCATTAAGACAAGATTATGAAGATATTATTCCTGTACGTGGTCCAAAATCATACAAGATAGAAAATTTTGAATATAGAAATAATGTAAATGGAAATTTAAATCAGTTTGAAGGAAGAGAAGAAATTTATAAAAATAACAAATTAATTTACTCAGCTTTTTTTCACGGAGGTTTAATTAAATAATTAATACAATAAAAGGCGTGGCGTAAACGCCCCGTCTTTTGTATTTCCACTTAACGAATGAGATTATACCTTTTCAAAACATTGCACAGGCAGGCGAGCAGAGCATAGAAAAAAGTCAGCAGATTTTTATGCGTGTTTTTAAAAGGTATAATCGAGAGAGTATCTATGGAAGAAACTTCTTAAACAAATCAGCAATTCCTTTAAAAGCCTTGTTTGTACTGCCTTTTGCGATATTAAATATTGTCACTGAATCATTTTCTTCATCAAGATTTAATCCCTTCACTGACAACCCAAAAGCTACAGACCAGTATGCATCTTGAAGTTGGCTATTTTTGAGCGAGGTCAAGAAATCTATACATGAAACTTTTGATGGAAGTTTGAGAGACGCACGCGCGATATCTTCTATTGTATCTATTCCAGAACCACCGCCAGTAAGAATTATTCCGGCAGGTAGAAGTCCACTTCTTCCGATTTTTTTTAAATGTGATTCTATCAATTCAAAAATATCTGAAAGACGTGCCATAATAATTTCGTCTAATTTCTTTTTTTGATATGGCATCTCCCCTGTACAACCAATTTTAATATTTTCTGCTTCATGAATAGGAATTCTAAAACCGAGTGCAATATCATTTGTAATATCTGCGCTACCAATAGGAAAAACTTCCAAAGACATTGGAATATTATTTTCAAATACTGCGAGAGATACGGTTTCTGAACCGATATTTACTAAAATACACCCAGCAATTTTCTGGCTTTTTGTAAGAGACACTATGCTTGCTGCAATAGGGGAAGGAATAATATCGAGAATTTCTATATCAGCGTTTTCCACAGCTTTTATAATGTCATTTAGATGTTGTTTAAGACAAACAATAAACAAAACTTTTGCTTCAAGTTTTGTTCCACGCATCCCGACCGGTCTACCTATCAGAAGCTGGCCATCGATTTTATATGCTTGCGGAATAGTTTGAATAATTTGTTTGTTCATTAAAGAAGATGCAGACAAAGAATTTTCTGCTTCAGCTAAAACATTTTTTACATCAAGGTCAGTGATTTCCATGTCTGCCCTTGTTGTCATTACAGCACCTTTTCCTATCATTGAACTAAGGCCGATGCCACCAATTGAAATATATCCTTTTCTTATTTTAATTTTTGCATTTTTCTCTGCTTGACTTACGGCGATTTTAATACAGCGAGTTACATCAGAAATATTTATAATATAACCATGTCTTAGACCTTTTGATTCAGCTTCACCTGTCGCAATTATTCTAGGAGTATAAGTACCATCTTCGTTTGAAATACTTTCAGAAACAACCACTTTAATTTGGTATGTTCCTATGTCTATTCCAACTGAAAATTTTTGTGACATGATTGATTTTTAATGAGTGAAGCGATTATAAAAATCATCACCCTGTGAAATATTTTGTTTTAACAAAATCAAATCGTGGAAGATTTATATTTCACTGGGGTTGGGAATATTGCTCCACTACTTATTAATAAGATTATATCAAAATAGTTTTATAAAAGCGATAGGGAAATAGTATATTTGCCACATCTATGCCATAGCGTAGACGTGACAGGGTAAAATTTTGCATAAAAAAAAGCCGGTGGAGGGGGTACAGAAATTCCCCCTCCCCAGCTCATTTGTTTCATCCAGTAAGAAGACTTAATGTCATCTTCTTACTGGATGTCACGCCTGCCGTTTTTTTTTATAACATTGCTGAAATCTTAGACTTCTTCATACGGCACCACCTCCCCTTCGGTGATTTTTCAAACAAATTGTCTTACAAAGAACTGTCCCAACACTATAGCACACAATAAAATATTATGCAAGTTAAAATTAAACCTTAAAATAAACCCTAAATTTAGTCTCTAAAATTTCCATTTTGCTTCCATGTTTATTTCCTAAAAGATGAACACATCCATGGATAAAAAGGAAAGCCAAAAAATTATTATATTCTCTTTCAAAATCCTTACTTTTTTTCTTAACGATTTTTTCACAGATAAATATTTCCCCAGAATTTTTATTAAGTGGGAAGCTGAGAATATCTGTAGGGGAACTTACTTTTCTATATGTTTTATTTAATGCGTGTATTTTTTTCTCACTTACAAATATTAAATCAAGCTCGTATTTTTCGCCGAGAATTTTGTTTTTTATTTTGTCAAAAGGCAAGCTTGGAAGCCTGCCTTTTGTTTCATTTATAATTGAGAATTTTTCTTCCATTTAAACTTATTTACTTTTTGTGTTTTGTCTTGATTGAGCATCGTTTCTATCGGCCATTTTGCCCATTCTTATAAGCTCTTCTATTTCTGCTTTTCTTGAAATGGATGCTAATCTTTGAACTTTTGTTTTATATGAAGAAAGCTCTCTTTTTGCGTATCTTATAGAACGAACTCTTGGAAGTACTCCAGAGCCTTGAACTTTCTTAGTAAAACGTCTAAGCATACTTGCGTTGCTTTCGTTGCTATTTTTGCTGATTTCTATATTAATTGCCATGGGTTACGATATTAACACTTTAGATTTATAAAAGCAAGATATTAAGCCTTAATTTTCTTTATGTGCTCCGCCAATTGGTGAACAGGAATACTTTGTTGAGTTCTTGTTACATTTTCTCTTATCACGACAGTACCTTCCAAAAATTCTTTTTTACCCATTATAATTACATAAGGAACTTTTGTTTTTTCTACGTGGGCAAATTGACTTCCAAATTTATCTCGTCCAAGCATATGATGAACAAATATTTTTTCTTGTTTTAACATTTCTATTAGCTCAAGACTTTTGTGTTTTGCTTCATCGCCAAGTTGAATATAAAAGGCAACTGGTTTTATAAGTTTTGAAACTTTTCTGACAACAGCTTTTTTCTGCAAAAAAATTTTAATTCCAACGCCAGGGTTGTCTCTTTTGTGCCCAATTTTTTGTGCAATTCCATCATATCTAAAGCCGACAGCGAGCTTTTCTCCAGCTTCACCGTTGCTCAATGTTTCTCGTATTTCAAATATTGTTCCAGAACAGTATTTTTTGTCAGGCACTAAATTGTTGTTGATTTTATAAGGAATATTCATCGTTTCTATGAATTCAAGAACTTCTTTGAAATGAGCTCGGCTGACATCTGAAAGACAGCTTACAGACGTAGGTGCTGCTTCTTTTAGCTTGCCAGTAGGATCGCATTCATCACAGTGTAAAAGGCAAAAAGCATCCTTTTTGAAATTTTGTCTGCAATGAGCTGAAAGATTATTCAAATTTTTCTTGTAATAATTTGTAAGCTCCTTTGAAAATTTATGCATAGATTCTTTATCACCGATACTATTTATTTCAATAGAAAAATCTTTGTAGCCATTGTCTTTCAAAATTGATACAGCGGTTTTGATAAGCATTGCTTCTGCAATACTTCTGTCGGTGCCCATAACTTCAAGGTTTATAGTGTGTTTTGCTCTTTCTTTTATAATGTCGCTTTCATGAACAAGCATAACTGGCTGGGGAAGTGATGATAGATTTTTTTCTAAATATTCACGAAGTAGGGCAATTCTCTCTTCAGCAAAAACTTGAGAAAAAGTCCAAGGCAAACCGGAAACATTTTTTGTGTAAGCATCTTTCAAAGATGAAGCTTTATGAACATCATCTTTTGTAATTTGAAGTGGTTTTGTAGGTGTGAAGCCAAAATATAAAGAAGCCTCAGCCATTTTATTTATAGGTAAGAAGTTTGTATAACTTACTTTTTTACTTTTGCTTTTTCTTGCTTTCTTAACTTTTTTTATTTTTTTAGATTTCTTTTTCATTTTGGTTTTTAATAACTAATATTTTGTCCTGGATTTATTCCTATTTCGTTAAAAGGGAACAATCTTATCAATGATTTACCTACGATATTTGCTTTTGGCAAAATTCCCCAAAGTCTAGAATCTGAACTGTTATGTCTGTTGTCTCCCATAACAAAATATTCACCAGTTTTTAATGTTATTTTTTCTTTAATATCTGAGAATGGAGAAGTAATATTTTTGTCTATATTTATATATGACTCTGTTAAAACTTTTCCGTCAGGATTTTCTATATTATAAATTTTGACTTCATCGCCGTTTATTTCAACGGTTTCTCCAGGAAGACCAATTATTCTTTTTATATAATCAACATTACTTGTAGTAGCTATTTTTTGTAATAGAAGCGCTGAAGCTGGAGCTTTCAAAACTATCACGTCACCTCTTTTTGGTTCGTTAAATCTATAAGAAATTTCATCCACTATTAAATAGTTTCCATCTTGATAAGTGTTGTCCATAGAAGCACCGGAGACAATATATGGTTGAGCAATAAATGCTCGGATAGGCAACACAATCACAAGCGATATCACAATAATATACGCTGTCTCTTTTAAAAATGATTTGGTTTGTGACATTAAAATATGGCTTAAAATATGACTAAAATTGTTATTTACACTCTATTATATAGTAAAAATTGATAAAATGCAAATTTTATATAAAATAAATAATTTACAATAAAAAATACTCCGCAAGTTTTCCTGCGGAGCATTTTGTCGTACAATTTAAAAATTAAATAACTCTTTGAGCGGGCGCTTAATAATTATCGGCCCTTTCTCACTCTTTATTTCAATTTCAGTTGTGTGATAATCCACAACCTTTTCACTTCCAGCCTTACCTTTTCCGTCCAAATCAAAAGCGATTTCTTCTACATATTTTAGAACCACTTTATCCCCAGGTTTAACCATGGAATAAAGCTCTTTGTTCTCCAGCGCAAATGTTTGATGGTGATCAGAACATTTGAGCACTACCACCCATTTCTCTGGAGAAGTTGATACTGCGTCTACAACAGCAAATCCAAGACCTCCCTTGGCATTTAACACGGGAGATACCCCTGAGACCTTCTGTGTGTTTGATGGTACGTACGACAGCTGAATTATTTCAGCTGTCTCTTTTTTCTCAGCGGAATATTTTTTTTGAATACATCCGCTTAACAAAAAAAGAAGCATAAAGCAAAAGCAAAAAGTCAATATTTTTTTCATATGTCCTCCCAGACACCATGACGTTTTATGGAGCAACCAAAACGTACGATATCATACAATAAATTATTTGTCAAGAATATGGAAACTTCAAATATTTGACCTAAAATATGACTAAAATTGATATTTGACTCCGTTATAGTAAAAAATTTATTAAAACACAAATTTTAGTTTAGAAATAAAAAGTTAAAGACAAATATAAAAATTATATAGTGTGGTTACTTTTGCAATTTATATGCGTATTTTTGTTTATTATTTACATGTTATACTTCTAATTATGGAAGAAAAATTTAAATTTACAGGACCAAAAAATGGATATGATTTAGATTTAGAAGAAAATGTAAATGGTTTGAGTCAATTTCACAAAAAAGGAAAAGAAAAAATTGAAGGAGAATTTGAAAAAACCCCTGAACAAATTGAGATGATACGTACTGTGAACCAAACGCTAATAAGTATTTTTTCTTTTTTAGATATAAAAGAAAAAAGACAAATAAATGTAGATCAAGTTCATTTTTTAAGCGACTCTCTTTTTAAAGAAAACTGTCGTTCTAATGATTATGGTCAATATAATTCTGTGTCTGATTCTATATCTATAAATTTAGAAAAAATAGGAAATGATAAAGCACATCTTTTTGCTACTTTACTTCATGAATCTGTCCATGCTGTTTCTGAAAGACATTTTTTTGCAGATAAAAAAGATGCAGATAATACCGATATCTCTGACGCAAGGGTTGGTTTTAGATTAAATTCTCAGTGGAAGAGGAAGAAAAGTATATTAAGGGGATTTAATGAATTTATTGTTAATGAAATAGTTTATTATTCAATAAATAAGATAGCTAAGTCATTGGAAGGTCGTTTTGGTATTACTAAAAAAGATTTGGAAGGAAGTATCTATAGTGATGGTGTTGTGCATCAAAAATTGATAGAAACTATATATGATAAATTAAATAAAAATAAAGAAGTAGATGAAAGTTATATAGCATATATAGCAAAGACACATTTTAGTGGTTCTTTAAGAATACTTGACCCAGTAGATAAATCATATGGAAAAGGTTCTGTTCGAGTATTAGGTTGTTTGGATATGTTTGGTGATGATGATATAAAAAAAGACAAAGTAAATAATATGGTCGAGGAGTATTTTTTGCATGCAGACGAAAAAAGGAAATCAGAAATTCGTGATATTTTGACTAAAATAACCAACGAGAATTAATTATACACAAAAAAAGCTTTACACTTTTAACTTAAAACCCTAGTATCATAACCTCGCGATGGCTCGGTTAGCTACGGGGCATGCTTTATACTTTTGACCCCCAACACTATTTTTATCAGTTAGTTTTTTTGAAGTTTTATACATGAGTTTTCTCTCGCCAATTTTAGTAATTATTTAACATTCATTGAAATAGTGACGGGGTCAATGAAATATAGTCTCTCCGTTCCTTATTTCTTTGACTTTATAGACTTTAAACTTTATACTTGATTTATATGCAATATATTATTGTTGGTCTCGGAAATCCGGGACAGGAATATGAAAATACAAGACACAACACAGGAAGAATGATTGTGGATGCTTTTGCTAAAAAAATTGGCGAAGAAGAATGGCAAGCAGACAAAAAAATTAAGTCAG
>Ga0209083_1001319_pt1 | contig 29008 bp, 34 predicted proteins | sample AM7aDNAmetaG_FD_184132 | JGI IMG/M metagenome (GOLD analysis project Ga0209083, IMG submission 184132) | Freshwater microbial communities from Finland to study Microbial Dark Matter (Phase II) - AM7a DNA metaG (SPAdes) (version 3) | ecosystem: Environmental > Aquatic > Freshwater > Lake ...
CAGTAGGATATGTCGCAGCCGCTTCTCAAAACTTGAGATTAAATTTCGACTTCACAGCTGAAGGAGATATTATGGAGAACGTCCCAACAAGACAAATTTCAACGAAAGGTTTGTTTGATGAAATGAAAAATTCGGGACACATCTCAGATTATATTGAGTTTATAATTGACCCAGACTCAATGTTGTTGCCTTCACTTGAAATACAAAAGCAAACATTTATGGCTCTTTTCCCTGTTATTACAAATCAAATTACATTAATTTATTCAATGAGAAATCAAGACCCTGAAGCAGCTGCTTCACAGTTAATGGCTCTTGAAAAATTATTGGATATACAAGGTGGAGATATTTATGATTATATTTCAAAAGCAGATTACGATGCAATACTTGGTAAACAGCCTTCAGTAATGCAACAGCAAATGCAACAACAGCAAATGTTGACCGATGCTCAGAATACAGCAATGCAATCAAAAGCTTCAGGTCCAGGAGGAAGTGCTCCAGCAGGAGGTATAACTCCACCAGGACAAAATATGACTGGAGATGGAACGAATCCTATGCAACCTCAGAATCCTAATGAAGTTCCAAGACCACAAGGCCCAATGACGTCAGCTATTGATGCTAGTGTAGGTAGAGCAGCTTTAGGTTAAAAAAATATATGTCTATATCAGATTATTTTAATAAACAGGTACCATCTCTAAATACGAGTTTGACTACTCCTAGTATTTCTAGTAATTATGTTTTACCTGTTCAAAAAGTTCCAAAAGGAACTGTTGGAGGAGATAAGCTTGCTGAAGCTTTAAGATTTTTGGAATCAAGTTATGGTTTAGATAAAAATACTCCAAGAAATCAAAGACGAACATATACAATACCTGCGTTTAATGGAAATGAAAGTAATAGAACGATTAATTACAATAGTGGATATGGTGGGGAGTATGGATTGACACCAGTGGCACTAGGAACTCTTGCTAAATCATCTCCTGCATGGCAACCAGCAGGAAGTACCTATGGAAATACTAAATATGGTAAACCACTTACGTCAGGAGCTAGTCCAGATTATATTCAAACACAATTACAAACTCCAGAAGGTGCTGGAAAATTAGCGACTCAATTCTTTCATTCAGTAAGACCAAACCCACAAGATTTTACACCTATTACTTTAGCAAATGATTATATTAATTATTATGTAGGTAAAGATACAAAAAATGATACACCACAAAATCGTAAAAGGGCCTTGGATTATTTTACTAGTATAATGCAAAAATAAAATGGAAGAAAATCAATCATTAAAACAAAAGAAGATAGCACTAGCCCAGAGCGAACACGCGAGTATTATAGTTGAACTAATGAAAGACTGTACCTCAAAACGACCACTTATAGCCGATACTGAGTTTAAAACTTTGTTAAACGCAATAACTTTAGAAGTAGAAGCCAATATGATTAGGTCGATGGTTGACTACATCGAAAGGATTAGGCAAGGTGAATTACACGAAGAAAAATAATGAACGCAAAAAAATTAGTAAAAAAAGATTATACAGTAGAAATTGGATATTCAGATGAAGCTAAAGAAAAAAAACTGTTGAAGTTTATCACTGCCAAGAGTGGTGATGAAATTGTTATCAGTGCAAATGAATTATCTTCAATGCTCATTGGCGGAGTTAATTCAGAAGTTTTAGAGGCAACATTTGTTGAATCAGATAGAGTAAATGTAGTTGAAGTTGGGAGACAAATGCAATGTGTATTAGATAAAGATATGAAGAGGGGTCAAAAAATAAACTTAAATTATACTCACCCATATCCAATCGAGTTTGCATTAATAGAAGAAGCTTACAAGATAGCAAAGATAGATATGAGTGTCCCAAGAATAACTTTGACGAGAGAATATATAAACGAAGTCAAATCTAAATTAAAACCAGAGATGACCGATTATATAAATAAATTTTATAAGAGTTTTAAAAACGTAAAAATTAATTAACCATCGTCACCAGCCACGATACGGCTCGGAAAAAATATGGAAGAAATAAAAAAAGCAGAACCAAAAAAAGTAGTTGTTAAGAAATCAATTTTAAAAAATACATCTGGTAAAGAAGTCCCAGAAGCTGATTACTTCTTCAACGGAGTTATTCCAGCAGGGTTCTTGAATACCTGTGGAAAACCAGTAGATAGAGAAGATTTAATAGTAGTCTTTAATAAAGTGTTTAAGCCAGAAGATAACATATTGTTTTATAAACAAACCGACAAGGAAGTTTATTTAATAATAATTCCAATCAAAAATTCGACAACAATAGGTGAATTTAACAACTCATTAGATGGAGATTTCCAGAAACACGCTATCTCCTTTTTGAATGAAGGTTCAGTAAATTTGGATACTTTGAAAGCAAAACTTCAAAGAATATCAAAGTTCGTGAAGTATTCAGACAGATAATTTGCAGATTTAAACAGTTCATTATATAATTATTACATAACCATCGTCACCAGCCACGATACGGCTCGGAAAAAATATGGAAAACACCAAAGAGAATGAGATAAAAGTGGAGGTAAATGAAGATGCCGAACTCGATAAGAGTTTAGCCGAATCACTAGATTCACTTAAAGCTGGAAAAGCACCTGAACCTGTAAAGGAAGAGGTCAAGCCAGAAGCCCCTGTAAAGGAGCCAAAGGTGGAGGACCCCAGCACCCCTCCAGTTGTAGAACCAAAGAAAGAGGAAGCCTATGAGTTTCGCATCCCAAATAAGGGTAAATTTGAGTCAGATGAATCCTTTGAAAAGAGAATCCAACTACTCGATTTAGTCAAACAAAAGAAGCTTGCTAAGACTGAGGAATCAAAACAACTTATATCAAGTGAAATTAAGAAAACTGCCCAGCAGATTAAAGGTCTTAATGGAACTGATAAAATTATCAACCCACTTAATCAAAAGAGTGCAGTTGAGCCTGAAAAGGTAATAGAAGATGAGACTTTGAAAGCAGACAGAGAACGACTCAGACAATTAGGCGGAGCAACTACTGAGGATATACAAAAAGTAATCCAACAGGAACGCTTAGCTACTGAGACACAACACACCCTTGAAAAATTTGTTGATAGACACACTGAGTTAAAAGATGCAGACACAAGAGAAGTATTCTTTGATTTCGTTGACCAAAACTTTAACTGGGAAAATAAAACAGGTAAAGAATTGATGACGGTCCTAGAACTAGCTCGTGAAAGTATGTTTAAACCATCAGAAACTATTCAAGAAAGAGTATTAAAAGGCGCAAACGTTCAAGAAAAAGTAAATGTTATGCAGTTCCCAGGTGGAACTATCGCTAGACAAACTTATTCGCCAGAACAGAAGAAGTCAATCGACGAACTTACTGCAACTGGTTTATCTGAAGAAAAAGCACTCGAACTAATATCTGATTAAGCCAAAACTACATTCTTTATAAAATATGGCAACCGTCAAACAAGCAGTCATAAAAAATACACGACAGTTGGCACTTTGTAACAAGGGAGCAAGCACTGTGTTAGTAAATGGAGAAATCCTTATGCAAACAGCAGGCTTAGCAGTTCCAGCTACAAGTTCAACAGGCAAGGCTGATTTGCTCGGTGTATGTAATCAGACAATTGCAGCGGTAGAAGCACTTACACAAGTGCCTTATATCGTTGTAAATGAAGCTGATTTATTCATCTTCGCAACAACAAACAACACAAATACAGCCCATAACGGACAAGCAATGGTTCTAACGAACTCATTGGAAGTCAATAATACTGGAACCACTTCAGGTACTGGTATTGTTCAACAGGTCGATACAATAGGAGCTACAGGTGATAAACTTATCATCGGTAGATTTTTGACCTTGTAATTATTCATTTTAATCTAAAATAAAAATATTATGTTAGGAACAATTAATGATTATGCGGTCATCGTAAACAATGTCTTAAAACACATTGCACCTAAGGTATCACCTACAGTAAAATCTGAATATTTGGATTTTATGTACAAAGTAGATAACAACGAAAGAATATATACTGACGTTGGAGTCACTGGCCTAGGTATGGCTGAAATAATCCCAGATGGAGGTATCGGAGCTTCTGATGCCCCAATTCAAGGTTATTCAAAAAACTATGTTCAAATGCACTTTACAAAAAAGGTTCGTTTGACATTCCAAACCAACTTCTTCTTATTTGAATCAGCAGCAGCTAAAATAAAGAGCTCTGTTAAATCGAAAGTTATAGAAGGAAAAAATGCAATCGAACATGCAAAGAATTATCTTGCACAGTCATTGCTAGCTCAAGGTACAGCTACAAGCTTTACTTGGGTTCCAATAAACGCAGTCGGAACACCTACACCTATCTCGACAATTGGTGCAGACGCAGTTCAATATTGGTCAGCAGCTCACCCTCGTGAAGATGGTGGTGCAGCATGGTCAAATATTATTGTAGATGGAGCAACGACAAATCCTCAATTTACTTATTCTTCTCTATTGGCCGCTCGAAGACAGCAATCAGTAAAGAAAGATGGTAGAGGAAATCCATTGATTTCAGACCTTGATACATTGATTTGTAGAAAGGGTTCAACAACCGCACAGTTCGCAAAAACTATAAAGAGCACTATCGATAAAGGTATTGCTCCTCAGCAAACAAACGTATTTAACAATGCTCCAGCTACAGATACATTTAAAGTAGTTGAACTTGGTGTATACGAGAATCTTGCTATGAATGGTTTGATGTGGGGTATGTTTGATTCAAACATGATGAACGAAGATTTCGGTTTCCTTTATATAGAAGCACTTCCAACAAGAGCAGAACCAGCTGTTGTTGACCTTCTAGGTAACCAAGACTTAGTTTTGAACTTTAACTCTCTAGCAGTTATGGGTGCATCAGACCTTAGAGGTTGGATGTGGTCCACAGGCGCAGGAGCTTAGTCTATCCAGTAAGTACCTCTCTTGAGCAGGGGTACTTCTGTGGGTAGATTAAACTACTCTTTATTAGTTTTAATAAAATAACAATATGTTACAAGACGCACACACAAGAAAAATATCGCTTCCAGTTGTAGCCTTAGCAGGTGCAACAACTTCTGTAGTCGCAGCAGTTCCAGGGGCATGGATTTATGTTCATGAACTTATGGGGGATTTGACTGCAGATGGAACGTTAGAAATTCTATCTGGAACGACCAGTTTGGCGAAATTTAATTTGGATAAAGGACAAGGTTTGACTGAACAAGACGAACCAGGAAACGACAATGTTCCTAGATTCCAATGTAAGCCAGGTGATGCTTTTATTTTAAAAGCAACAAGTGGTGATTTCAATGGGGCAATAGATTATTCATTAAGATACTAACTACAATGGAATATACACTAGAACAAAAAGAACAACTCAAACAGTGGGCTAGTGATAGAGACGCTATACTTTCTGAAACTTATCGTTCAAAAGTTGAGCAGGATAGTTTGATATCATCAAATAATCAACTTACTCAATCTAATAAAGAGTTAGAGAAATCAGTAAAAACTTTATCAGACACAAAAAATTCACTTACAAATGAAATTGCAGAGATGAAAAAAACTTTGTCTGATTCTACTAGAATAAAAAATGAAAACAATCAATTAATTGCTATTCAAAAAGGTTTAAATGAAAATATTTTACAACAACAAGAAACTGTCCAATTAAAAACTTGGGTTGCACAGAGGGATGCAATTGCAAAGGAAATATCTGATTTAATAACACAAAAAGGTAAACTTACCGAAGATAATAATAATCTTGCTAATTCAAAAACTGAGATACAAACAAATATAGATAAATCAACAGGGCGACTTGAAGAATTGTTTAAAAAAGAAACTGAATATGTAAAATTGATGTCTCAGGAAACGGCTACGCAAATTGCTGATAAAGTTCAGTTAGAATTAGAAATTGAATCTCTCAAAAAACAAATAGAGATATTAAAACCACAAAAAACTTCTTTGGAGGTTGATGTTACTGTACTTAAAGATACCCACGATAGAATATCAACTCATGTAAAAGATTTAGAAAAAGTTATAGACACAATAACTAAATTTGGTATTGCAAACACAAAACAAATAACTGACTTTATGGAGGTGATTAAAAAAGGGACTCAAGAAATAATTGATTTAAACTCAACAAACGTAGACAAAACAAATAAAATTATCAGCGATTTACCTAAATTTATTTTTGACTTACAAAGAGATGCTTTGGAAAGAAAGAGATTAGGTAAGCCTAAATTAAAATAAAAACTATGGGATATTTAGCAAATAGATTAGGAGATGCGAACAATTTGGGAGTATTTAACACCCCCGCTGATTTAATTGCTGCTTATCCTGTTGGTATTCCTGGAGCTTTTGCTATTGTTATTTCAACCGAATCTATTTGGGTTTGGGACCAATCTTTATATTCTTGGATAGATACTGGTGCTCCTGGTCCTCAAGGTCCAACTGGTCCAACAGGTTATACTGGTCCAACAGGTTATACAGGTCCGAACGGGTCTGCAAGTGCTACTGGTGCAACTGGACCTACTGGTCCAATTGGTGCAACTGGTCCAACAGGTTATACAGGTCCATCTGGTGCAAATTCAAATGTAACAGGTCCCACTGGATATACTGGTGCAAAGGGTGATACTGGTTATACAGGACCTATCGGTCCAACTGGATATACTGGTGCAAAGGGTGATACTGGTTATACAGGACCTATCGGTCCAACAGGTTATACTGGTCCTATTGGTCCAACAGGTTATACAGGTCCAAAAGGAGATACGGGTTACACTGGTCCTATTGGTCCAACTGGTTATACAGGTTCAACTGGTTATACAGGCTATACAGGTTCTGATTCAACAGTAACTGGTCCAACAGGTTATACAGGTCCAAAAGGAGATACGGGTTACACTGGTCCTATTGGTTCAACTGGTTATACAGGTTCAACTGGTTATACAGGCTATACAGGTTCTGATTCAACAGTAACTGGTCCAACAGGTCCTATTGGTTCAACTGGTCCAACAGGTTCAACGGGTCCAACAGGTCCGTCTGTGACTGGAGCTTTACTTATCGACCAAACTACTCCACAAACAACAGTAGGAACTTTTACATTCCCCCAGGTATCAACGACAAATTTAGCAGTCACTTCAAGTGTCTCATATAATTTAGCAACTAATTTATATGCTCATTATTTATGTAATGATATAGATGGAACAGATGTCGTTGATAATACTTCTAATCATATAGACGGAACTGGAACTTATACAGCAACAACAGGAAAGATAAATGGAGCAATAGAGTTTAATGGAACTTCTGATGTTATTATTGCTCCAAGTGCTTTTACTCCTGGTTCAACAGGTGATTTTTCAATAACAATGTGGATTTATTGGGCAGGAAATGCATCTGCTTATCAACACTTAGTAGGTTCTCAAGATGGTTGGTCGGCAGGTTCAACTTATTTTTCAGTATGGGGGACTAATGCAACAGGTAGAGGTCTAAACGATGGTGTAAATTCTAAACTTGGTGTAGGAGGAAATACTTTTGGAGACCCACTTCTTGCTACAAGTAATTTTCCTATTGTTCCAGGTACTTGGATTCACGTGGGAGTTACAAGAACAAGTGGACTATTAAAACTTTGGGTAAATAATACAGTAGTAGCAACTAAAACTGGAGATAGTTCATATTTTAATTTTTCTTTTTCATCTAGTTTAGTATTAGGTTCAAGTCCTTGGGATGGAGCTAATGGATATTATGCTGGTAAAATGGATGACGTCAGATTATACAATAGAGGTTTATCAGATACAGATATGGGAGTTATCTATAACAGTGGAAATGGAACAGAAAGTGAAGGAAGTGGAACAGCAGTTTCAACTGCTAACTTATCAGAAAATATAAATGGTTTTTTATCTGATTCAAATATAACAGCTCCATATTTCTCGGGGGACGGTAGTTTATTGACTAATGTTCCAAGTTCTATTGTTGAGTCAGGAACAAATGCTGGTTATGCCGCTAATGCTGATTATGCAAATAGTGCTGGTTCAGCAACCAGTGCTGGATATGCTGATAGTGCAGGTTTTGCTACTAGTGCAGGTCAAGCACCAGCAAGTGGAGGACACGCAGATAGTGCTGATTATGCTGGTTGGGCTGATAGTGCAGGTTCAGCAGGTGGTGGATGGCCTACTTCTCTTTCAGGTTATAACAATGACTTAGGAAACTATGGTGGTTGGCTAACTTATGGGGATACAATAAATTATGCAAATAGTGCAGGTTCAGCAGGTGGTGGATGGCCTACTTCTCTTTCAGGTTTTAACAATGACTTAGGAAACTATGGTGGTTGGATTACAGGAATAGATGGAACAATGGTAACAAATGCTTTAGGTTTTACTCCTTATTCAGATGCTAACCCAAGCGGTTATATTTCAGGTATAGATAGTTCAATGGTTACTACTGCTTTAGGTTTTACTCCTTATTCAGATGCTAACCCAGCAGGTTATATTACAGGTATAGATGGAACAATTCTTGATACTGTATTTACAGGAAATGGTTTCTTAAAGAGAACTGGGACTGGAACATATACAAATGATACTAATACTTATTATAAATCAGGAGATAGTCCATCATTTGTTTCTATAACTCTATCGGCTGGAACAGGTACTACATTTTCAACTTATAGAGGTGCAAATTCTGATGGAAGAAATATTTGGATAGGTAATAATCAACAAAATTCACATGGAACAGTTGGTTCAACCTATCAAGGAAGTTATAATCTTTCACTTGGAACTTACGCTATGTATCAAAATACAATTGGTTATAGTAATAACGCTATGGGTGACCTTGCTCTTTATAGAAACCAAACTGGTTATCAAAATACAGTGATGGGAAGACAAGCTATGTGGTACACTCAATCTTCATCTGATACTACAGCCGTTGGTTATCAAGCTGGTGGTTTTCTTTCTGACCATTCAACTACAGTTTCAGCAACTAACGAATCTGTTTTTATCGGTAGTCAGACATCTCCAAGTGCTGATAGTAATACAAATGAAATCGTAGTTGGTTTTCAAACTGTAGGTAATGGTTCAAACACAGCAACTTGGGGGAACTCATCAATCACAGACCATTACTTTACAGGAAAGATTAGAGCAACTTCGTTTTCTGTCGGAGCAACTGACGGTATAGATGCAACTGTAACTTATGTAGATACTTTATTGGGAGCTAAAACACTTACTTTCACTAAAGGAATTTTAACAGCACAAGTGTAATTTAATAATATGTCATTAACAATACAAGAAAAAGATTTAGTGCGAACAATAATATCAGAAAAAATAAGTATTCTCGGTAATCCTGATGCTATTTCACAGATTATGTCAGATTTTTCTGTACTTTCTGATGAAGAAATAAGACAAAAGATTTTAGATTATAAGGAAGAAAAACTTACAGAACTTACAAATTTATCAAATGATTTGGCACAACAAAAGTCAAATGTTGATGCTGAGATTAACAATTTAAAGATATAGTTATATGGAGCAAGAACAGCCAAAAACATATTCAAACAGAGAACTTTATATGTTGATAAGGAGTAATTCTGATTTGAACCTAGAACAACATAAAGCCATTTTTGAAAGTATAAAAAACTTTCACGAAACCACAGCAAAAACATTAGCAGAACTTGTTGCACAAACCAAAAAAACTAATGGAAATGTTATGGACTTACTTCTGTGGCGTATGTATGTTAAAGGGCAAACGTATGTTATTCCGTTGGTTGTAGGTGCAGTCATTTCGGCAGTAGTAGCGTATGTAGTTAATCATTTTCATCTAATATAATGAACTTTTCAGTATGTCTCATAGCTAAAAACGAAGAAAAAACCCTACCAAGAATGATAGGTTCTTTGAAAGAATTTCAATCAAAAGGTGGGGAGATTTTATTATTAGACACTGGAAGTACAGATAATACTGTGAAAGTTGCTGAAGATTTAGGAGTAAAAGTTATTGGAGTAAAAGACAAATTTAAGATTACAATAGACAAAGAATTAGCAGATGAAATAAATAAAAAGTTTATTGTAGATGGTGAAATGCCAGTTGTAAAAGAGGGAGAAAGCTTATTTGATTTTGCTTCAGCTAGAAATTATATTGCTGATTTTGCTAATAACGATATGATAGCTACTCCTGATTGTGATGAGATTTATACCAAATTAGATTTAGATAAAGTCCAAGAATTAATAAAAGCAGGAGTTGAACAGTTGGAATACAATTTTGTTTTTAGTCATGACGAGCAAGGTAATCCAGTTATCAAGTTCAGACACTGCAAATTTTATAATAGAAAGAAATTATCCTGGAAAGGAATTATACACGAAACCTTAGTAGGTACAGCTCAATGTATGTTCGTTGATGAGAGCGTAATTAAACTAGAACACTACCAGAATGTTGAAACAAACAGGACTGGTTATTTAAAAGGGCTCGCTATCGATTGCTTTAAGAACCCTGATAACGACAGAAACTCACACTATTTTGCAAGAGAAATGATGTATAACCATAGATTCAAGTCAGCAATTAAGGAATTTGAAAGACATATTGCTATGAATAAATGGCAGACAGAAGTTTCTCAATCAATGTTATATATGGGAGATTGCTATAAATATCTTGGAAATATAGATGAAATGTTTAAATATTATATCAAATCAATTAATGTTGAAGCTCGTAGAGAACCTTTGATGAGACTTGCTGAATATTATTTTAGTAAAGGTTTATACAAGCAAGTTATTTTATACTGTGAAGCCGCTTTGACAATTTTACAACTTCCTTTTTATTCTAATCATCAACCTTATTATGAAAATCTTCCACATGAATTATTATACATTGCATATTGGTGGGAAGGTAATAAAACAAAGAGTGAAGAACATCACAAAATCGCTTTATCTTATTGCCCTACCAATCCAAAATATATTGAAGATGCAAAATTTTACAAAGAGCTTCCAATTGTTTCTTTTGTTATTCCGACATTAGGAAGAGAAGAAGGTCTTAAGAGATGTATAGATTCAATTAAAAAATTAGACTATCCGCAAGATAAAATTGAAATTATTGTTAAACAAGATTCATTTGAGAATAGAATTGGTGTTCCAAAATTGCTTTGGGAAGGGGCTATGGAATCAAATGGACAATGGCTTGTCTTTGCCGCAAATGATACAGAATTCACTCCAAGTTCTTTAAGAGAAGCTTTGGATATAGGTCAGGACGGATTTGTTGCTTTTAATACGGGTGAAGTTCTACCAGACGAAGGAAATATTTGTGAGCATTTTATGATAAGAAGTGATGTAGTGGCAGAGATAGGAGAAATATTTGATACAGAATTCTTTCACGTTGGAGTTGATAATCTCCTTTGGGCCAAGATGAAGAAACTTGGAAGAGCAAAAAGAGCTGATAAGGCTATCGTCAATCATAAACATTTTTCAAGAGGTGGAACTATGGATAAAACTTATACTCTCGGCTGGTCGAATATCGAGAGTGACCGCGCTTTATTAAAGAAAAAGTTGCAAGAATTGGCAAATTAAGCAACATTATTATATAATTATACTATGTCAATCAAAAAAATTTACAATCAAATAGAGGAAGATAAGCAAAATCAAGTTCAAGATGATTCTATGGAGATAAAAATGCCAATAGATGAGTTTGTTCAAGAACACGAGGATTTAATTGAGATTTTGAGGGAAGGTTCAAGGGAAGAATTGCTTGCAGAAGCTGATAAACAGGAGCAAGAACTTGAAGAAAAGAAAAAAGAGTACGGAATAACAGACTCTGAAGGTGATAATTCAAACGAAAATGACACTGAAAATAACTAAAAAAGTATGTCCAAACTTTGAAGATAGGATGGGATATAAGCCTGAAATCATTGTAATTCACATCTCTGCTGGCACAATTGCTGGTATGGATTCATGGTTTGCTAGTCCAAGTTCTCAGGTTTCAGCTCATTATGGTGTAGGAATTGACGGTACTTATTCACAATATGTTGATGAAACTAAGGCCGCTTGGGCAAATGGAAGGGTAAAGAACCCATCATTTAAGCTTTATAAGCCAAATGTTAATCCAAATTTATATACAATAAGCATTGAAAATGAGGGTATGGACTTGTCAAAAGCCATAAATATCCAGTTGCAAGCACTATATTCTCTCATAAAAGACATCGCTTCAAGAAACAATATACCGTTAGATAGAGACCATATTATAGGTCATTTCGAGATAGACGCAGTAAATAAACCATTTTGTCCAAGTCCAGACCACACTATAATGGACAGAATCGTAACGGCTTTGAACGCAGACCCATTAGTTTGCGTAATGTGTCCCCAGTCGAAAGTGGATGCAGTGAAAAATTTTATTAGTAATTTAAAATAATTTTATGGATGTAGGAATAACAGGTTTATTAATAATCATAATTTTAGGTCTTTGTGAGGCAATAAAGACTGCGGGTGTTCCAACTCAATTTATTCCAGTTATCGCAATTATTCTAGGTATGGTTGGAGCAGTAATTACGGGAGGTGCAAGTTGGCTTCAACTAGCTTCTGGAGTTATCACTGGTTTATCTTCTTCAGGATTATATTCTGGTGTCATAAAGACGAACATAGTTAATCAATAATTCAAATGTTTCCACAAATAACAATCAAACACAATATAGGAAACACAATTGAAATACCTAATCAATTAGATATTAGAGCTTCTACCTATTTAAGTGCAAATACAGCAGTCGGAGTTCTGTCTCTCCCCGTCGATAATGCTTCTGATTTTACAGCGGCTTCTTTGCTTTTAGTCTCATCACTTGGTGCAGAAAATGCTGAATTTGTAGCTGCTTCATCACACACAACAAATGCTTTTACTACAGCAGCAACAACTATGCTTCACACTCGTGGAGATATAGTACAAGAAGTTAAATATAATCAAATCGCTATTTCAAAAAATGGAGGCGCGGCCACAGTGATAACAATGAACGTTACACAACAGAGCACTATCTATTATGATACAGCAGGACTTACAACTGATACCTACACAGTAAAATGGCTAAGTTCTCTTGCTCCAACAGTATTTTCAAGTACAAGTGCTCCAATAAGTGTTCTTACATATCCTTTAAACTCAGTTGCGAATATTATATTTCCAGTTCTAAAAGCAATGGGAGTCTCAGAAGATGACCCAAAAATTACAGTACCTTTCTGTCTTTCTGCTATAGATGATGCTAGAAAATATACAGAAGCAAAACTATATGGTATTAGACACGCTTGGCAACAGGAATTTGAATTTCCTATAAAAATGTATGCAGGTACAAACTATTGTAATCTTCCAGATGATGTAGATTTTTCTGAAACAGACCAATCAGTTTTGGCGGCAAGATTTATGATAGGAAATGTTCTTACTCCGTTCAATTTAAAATATATTGATAAAAGAAGTTGGAATCAAATTGCTTTCTCAGTAATGGGAGGGTATAACCAAACTTTAGTAGCAATAGGTGGAGGAACAATAACATTAGATTCAGTAGGAGATTTTCCACAAGTAAGCTCAGGTGTGGCTTATGTTGCAACCACAGACTTTACTCAAACGATTATGCAGATTGCGTACACCTCAGTCGATTTAACAACGAATCAATTACTTGGAGTAACTGGAGTAACAAGAGCTATTCCAGCAGGGACTAGAATATGGTCAAGACCAACAATTTCTCAACCTATCTATTACACAGTCTTTGATGATAAATTGTATTTCGATAGAATAATTCCAGATTCAATGCAGGGAAATAATCTTTACATTGATTATTATAAGAAAATTGAGTTTGTTACCGACCTCTATCAAGTGCTTCCAGAGCATTATAGAGAGATTTATAAATGGTATCTTCGTTATGCGATTAAGTATAGAAAAGATATTTCATTACCTGCTACTGACCCCGATTTGAAGAAGTTTGAAGATTTAGTTACGGCTTTGTTTAATAATTTATACACAGGACAAGATACAACAATAATTACATCTTAGCCGAGTTTTTAATTTATCACCAAAATTGGTGTGGTCGAGAAAAGATTTATTAAAATAACAATACAAAAATATGTCAAAATCAAACCCAAACATTCCTACAGTTGATATTACAGATGCAGACCCAATAACTGGTTATGTAACCAGGGGTATAGTTGAGGGAGTCCCTCCATCTACAGCTGGATATTTCGTAAAAGGGTGTCTTATTCAGGACATAACGAATGGTACTTTGTATCAGAACACTGGAACAACTGCTTCTGTCACTTGGACAGCAAATGGTACTGGTGCGGCTGGAGCAACAGGTCCAACAGGTCCTATCGGTCCAACTGGATATACAGGCCCTTCAGTGACTGGTGCTACAGGTCCAACAGGATACACTGGCCCTATCGGTCCAACAGGTCCAACAGGATACACAGGTCATTCAGCTTAGTTTTTCTATCCCCTTCATATTATTTGCGTTATGTGAGGGGGAGTAGGAACGCTAATATTCCTAATATAAATCATGTCAACAACAATTAAAGATGTAAAAATACCATATCCAACTGAAGGCGTTATTCGTAGTGCTCAGTTAAATGATACTGTTTGTCCAGAGAATTCTGTTCAATTAGCTATCAATATGAATTTTGATAGGATTGGAGCAGTTACAACAAGGCCAGGAGCAGATACTTATGCAACATCTCTTACTGGAAGTATTCAGGCTTTTGGAACTTTAAACTCTCAAGCAAACTCAACAAAATATCTTTTTGCTCAAATTGGGACAACAGTAAAAGCTTTAAACTCAACAACAGGTGCTTGGGCTACAGTTCGAACTACTACTGGTTCAGATAAAGCAAGATTTTCTCAATGGTTGAATCATACTTATATGGTAAATGGTACTGATGCACTTCAATGTTCTGATGGAGGTACTTTTGCTGCTACAGTAGGGTTTGTTCCCTCAAATGCTATGCCAGTAGGACATTATGTTTCAGCTGGTTTTGATGGAAGAATTTGGATAGCAAATAAAGCAACTGATACTATGTACTTCTCTGACCAAGTTCAATTTAATGTTATTACACAAACTTATTCTATTGCATATACAAGCACAAGTTTTCAAAATATATCTCCACAAGACGGAGAGACAATGACTGGATTATTCCGAGTACCAAAAGCGCTTCTTATATTCAAACAGAATCATATTTACAGAGTTTATAGTTCTAGCAACATAGATACATACCCAGCTTACAATGTAGGAACATATTCACAGGAATCAATCGTCCAAGCAAAGGATGGACTATATTTCCACCATTCATCTGGTTTTTATAAATTTAATTACGATGGTCAGCCAACTGAAATTTCAAGAAGAATTATCGACTTTGTTAGAGCTATTCCAAGAGCTTCCTATGATAACATTGTCGGAGTTTATGATGGATATGATGCAGTAAAATGGTCTATTGGTTCAGTTACAGTTGAAGGAGTAACCTATGCAAATTGCCAGGTAAGATATACTATTTCAACTCAGGTTTGGACTATTTATGATTTAACTGGACCAACCATTACTGCTTTAGTTCTTTATGATAATGGAACTACAATTGACCAAGTTGCTGGAACTTCTACAGGGGTTGTAGGTAAACTTGATTCAGGTACAACAGATTTTGGGAGTCCTTTCTATTACGAATTAATTGACAGATGGAGAAGTTTTACAGAACAATACTGTCACTCAAAGAATGAAAGTGGTATGGCTATTATGACAGAAAATGCTGGAGGTGCCTTAGTCCAATATCAAACAGAAAAATCTCCTGTAAATGTTTGGACAGATATAGATACCATAAAAGATAAGTATGTTGCACTATTCCCAAATGCTTCAACTGATGATTTTAATTTAATTAGAATGAGAATTAAAGGATTTAGTAAAGGAGAACCGATAGTATTTAATGGTATTGAACTACTTTCAATACAAGATAAAGGATTAGACCAAAACTAATATGAAATTAACAGATTTATTTTTAAATAGATGGTTATATAAAGATACTTCTCAAAACCTTGAAACGGAGGATTCAACTTTCGTTTCTGCCGATTCAACTACCCCTGACCCTTCTCCAATAGCTTCTGGTGGTGCGGCTCAAGATATAAATACTGGTAATGTTACTATAAACGGAGGACAATTAACTCCTGGAACTTATCCAGTGACTACTCTTGATATAGCCAACTGGGGTTGGGGACAAACCTGTGCTTTTTCATCAACGGGTTCGGCTGTAGTAAGTTGGGGAGCAGGTGATTTTAAATCAGCTTCTGGAACTACTTATCCTATTACAGCAAGTAATACTGGAACAATGACAGGTAAAAATTATATCTATTTTAATATAAACACTCCTGGAACATATCAAGTTACACCAATTCCAGGTGATTCTGTTGGTATCGGTAAAGTTTTAGTTGCTGTTGCTCAAAATTCAACATCTGGTAATGCTACTTGGAACTTAAACGAAGCTCAACAAATTGTTGGGGATAATATTTTGGCTAATACTATTGATGCGACAAAAATTACAACGGGGCAATTGATTGTAGGTACAAATGTTGGTCAAGGAACAGCAGTTACTTCAGGTGGAGTCACAACTATTATTGGCGATACAGTTACAACTGGTTATGTAAATGCTTTAAATGTTACAGCTCAATATGTTGTGGCTAGTATTTCTATTTCTTCTCCATCTATATCTGGAGGTTCTATTTCTATCGGTTCTGGTAATAATATATTTAAAGCAGATTCAAATGGTATTTATTTAGGCAATGCGGTTTTTGCTTCTGCTCCATTTCGTGTTGATATGGGTGGAAATCTTACAGCAACCTTGATTACAATTACAGGTGGTACCATAAACTATGGTAAAACTTCTTTCACTGATTCAACTCATGCAGGTTATTATATTAGTTCGTCTGGTATTTATATGGGTTCTGTTAGTGACACAACTAAACTAAAATATGATATAGGGACTGGAACTTTTGATTTTATTGGAACAATTTCTGGAAGAAGTACAGCAACTATTGCTGGTGCAATAAATTCTTCTGGTAATTTGATTAATAATATTGTCAATTCTCAGTTTGATACTTCTACAAAACAAATTCTAAGTGACTTTACTTTTGGTTCATCTGGGGCACTTAGAATGAATACAGATGCAAATAATGGTTTATGGATTTCTTCAACTGGTATTTTAGGTAAGACAAGCGGAGTTACAACTTTTGCTATTGATACTTCTGGTAATGCAAGTTTTAGGGGGACAGTTGTAGTCACTGGGACTTCTTCTGGTTATTCTAATTTTTCTGATAAACCTACACTTGGAACACTTGCTGGTTTAAGTTCGGTTGGAGCAAGTAATTGTGATTCAACAATAATTTCTGGAGGCAAAATAATTACAGGGCTTTTGACTGCTTCAAATATTCAAGCTGGTACTTTGACTGTTGGGGATGGGACTTCAAATACAATCGCCATTACAATAAATCAATCGACAGCTGGTGGAGGAGGAACAACAAGTGCTTTTTTAAAATGGTCTGGCGGAAGTAAAATTTGGTCTGATACTTCAAATTATATTGGGTATAACGCCATTGGTGGCTATCATTATTTTTATACAAATAATAATGAAAATGTTGTTATTATTGATGGTAACCAAACGATATTTAATTATGGTATTTCGTGTCGTGGACCTTTTAATGTTGGGACAAGTTCTGTTGCTCAAAATGCTCGTGTTACAGGTAACCTTTATATAAATCCTTCAACTGCTACAACCCAATATCTTGTTGGAACTACAAATTCTATTTATTATTATTCTGGAAATTATCATTATTTTGAATCAAATGGAGTTGAAGAATTAAAAATTTCTTCTTCAGGAGTAAGTATTAGTAATAATGGTTTATATCTTGCTCAACTTACTTCTGACGGGTCTGTTTCTGTCGGACAAGATGGAGCAATGTATTATAACACTTCACTTGTAGCTGTTCGAGCTCGTGTCGGAGGCTCATGGATTTCTTTAGGTTCTGGTGGTGGTTCTGGTACAGTTACACAAGTAAATGCTTCTGGTTCAAATGGAGTTACTGTTTCTGGTGTGCCCTTTTCGACTTCGGGGACAATCGCAATTAGTCTCGGAGCAATTACTCCTACAACAGGAACTTTTTCTGGAAATGTAACTACGACAGCGAATATGAGGGTTGCTACAGGATTGACTACTGGGGCTAGTTATTTCTTCGGGAGTGCGACTTATCCAAATGAAATTTTTGCCAGTGACAGTGGAAGTTTCATATTTAATTCTATTTATGGAGGAACTTATTATTGGAACATATACAATGGTGTTGGGACTAAAGTTCAAGCAATGGCTCTTTCGAATTCGACTTTGACTTTGACTTATCCTATAACTTCTAGCTCGACTTATGCGAGCTCATTTTCTGGTGCAGTAAATTTTAATAATTCAAGTAATGGATGTTCTTTCGCAGCGGGTGTTCAGTTTAATAACGGATTTACAGTTGCCTCAGGGGTTACAATAACTTTTGGTGCAACTACGACACATATAGGAAATATTGTTCCTAACGCTGCAAATACTTATTTTCTGGGTAGTACAACAAATTACTATAGTGCCATCTATACAAATTCAATAGGTGCAAGAGGAACAACTCCTTTTATAGGAACAACTTCAAATATGTTCAGCCAAGCTTATATTAGTAATTTGGGTGATTCAACACATAAATGTGTAATTAAAGGAAGTATAACAGCTTGTCCTTTACCTGTTACTGAAAACGCTTTGGAAAAATTAGATGCAACAGTTCATACAAGAACTCCAACTAGAAAAGTAGATTACGGTAATGATATTGCTTATCTTGATGTCCCAGATGCTCCAGCTGAGATGAAAAAATATTATGAAGCTATAGGAGATGACCCAGCAGGAGATGATATTGAAATAACAAAGACAGTAGGGTTTTTATATTCTTGTATAAAAGAAATGCTTGCAAGAATTAAGGTTTTAGAGGGTAAATAGTTTTATTTTTAATAGTTTAATAGTATAATAATAATATGGCACTAGCACCAACAAACACAACAGCACAGGTAAAAGCACTACAAGACCAACTTGTAAGTCTTGGATATATGACAAGGGCAGAAGTTGATACTGGATACGGTATTTATGGTCCAAAAACCACAGCCGCAGTGGCTGCTTTGACCGCAAATGGTGGGAAACCTAATCCAAATAGACAAAAAACACAAGAAGAGATTGATGCTGAGTACAAAGCCTCAGTCGCAGCCCATCCTGTTATACAAGAATTGACAAAAGGTGGAAGCACCGTTGACGAGATTTTGAATGGTCTTCAAACTGGAGATATAAGTGGACTCAGAACTTCAACGGGTCAACCTTTTTCAGCTCAAGACCAAGCTGATGCTCTAGCAAAAGCTACTGAAGATAATCGCGCCTTCTATGAAGCCCAACAGCAAAATGATACAGTTGCTGCACAAAATACTCTCGCTCAAAAACAAGCTGACTATCAAGACTGGTTAATCTCACAAGGAGAAAAATTTCAAACAGACAAAACAACTTTAGACCAAAATGCTGCCGATACAGGTATGTTATTTTCAAGTGGAAGAAATCAAAAAGAACAAAAATTACAAAATGCTTATAATCAAGCTCAATCTTCCCAACTAGCAACCCTTGGTAGAGACGTGACGGGGACAGCAAACGATTTTCAATACAAATATGGAGCAAATGCTACAAATGGTCTTTCACAATATTATAATGCAGGAGGTAATACATATAATGCAGGAGTTTCAACTGGTGGAGTAGGCTCAAACGGCCTTTCAAGTCTTTATAATCCAGGGGCTTATAATTTTGGAGCAGGAACAGTTGCTGGACAACAGGCCACTGCAAATAAACAGAGAGCTGCTGGCTATCTATGGAATAAGGGAAATAAACTTTTATCAACGGGCTATAATAATCAATACTAATATGTCACTACTATCAGATTTATTTAATCAGCAATACATAACGAATCCAAGTGTGTATAAAGGACCATCTCCTTTTGCGATTACAAATCCTCAGGTTGTAGGACCTCAAGTTGTTCCAATTCCAGCCGCTGATGTTTCAAAATATACTTCAATGTTTTCAAGTGCTCCAGCTAATCAAAATCCAGTACCACCAGCTAATCAAAATCCAGTACCACCAGCTAATCAGACTCCTGCTGTAGATTTATATGCAAAATATAGAGACCCTGCAACAGGTAAAATTATGACTCCACAAGAGTATGCAGTTTATATTGCTTCAAAGGTTCCAAAATCAGGGACAGGAGATGTTCCTCAATATGCAGGAGATGCTATAACTAATCCAAACCAGTCAACAACTTCTCTTCTAGGTTCAGCTTATGATTTGAATAATGCAAGAAATGATTTAGCTGTCGGTCAGACTTCTCTATTCTCAGGTTCAGATACAAATGCTAGTGGAGAAAAAATTATATATAGTCCAACAGAAAGAGCAGCAATAGAAAAAGCTTATTCAGGTGTTTATGACCCAGCCTTAAAAGATGTTCTTACAAAACTTGATACAAAACAAAAACAAGATGCTTTGAAAGCAACTCAAGATTTTGAACTTACAAAACTTGCAAAACAACATGAATATGATTTGGAGTTAAAGAAAACTCCAACTCCAGTCTCTTCAGTTTATGGAACAGATTCAACAACTGGTTCAATTCCAAATGACGTTCAAGCAGTTCTTGAAGGAAGAAATACTCTTTATAATATTCGTCAAACAATGGGAAGAACTAATCAGGCCGCTACTTATATGCAAGCTATGAGAGATGCAATTACTAAAGTTGACCCTAACTTTGACTTTATCGCTTCAGATGCAGGAGGTAAATCAGTTTCAACTGCTTACGTTCAGAAAGCTACAGCTGCTATTAATTCAGTTCTTCCAAATATTCAAAAAATTACTGACCTTTCAAATCAAGTTTCAAGAATTGGTGTCACAGGTGTTGATAAACTAATTCAAGGAGCAGGTTTGATATTAAATAATAAGAAAATTCAGAACTTCCGTGAAGCACAAAAACTTATCGCAGATGAAATCGGAGTTGCACTTGGAGCAGGTACTGTTTCAGATATGAAGTTGCAGTTAGGTTTTGACGTTACTGACCCAACCGTATCACAAGAAGTATTCGCTTCAAATATGGAAGTTGTTAAAGAGTTCTTGAATAATAGAAAAGCTGGACTTGATTCACTTAGATACCAAAGTGCAGTTACTGGAGGTGGAAGCAATTCGGTTGTAAATACAAATACAAATACAAATGTAGTATCAACTACAAATACAAACAATGACCCCTTAGGAATAAGATAAAAAAACCATGACACAAACCATAGAACAATTTGGACAAACGGTTAAGGCGAAACACCCAGAGTATAGTGATATGTCTGATGCGGATGTAGGAACAAAAGTTCTTGCAAAATATCCTCAATACAATGATATGGTTACGCCAACATCACCTTCAACAGGTGGGGTTATAAATAATAGCCTTAATATGGCTAAAACTTTGGTCACAGCGCCTGCAACTATGGTTGCTAGACCAATTCAAGCGGCTACTGCTTTAATGACTGGAGGCTATGGTAATTTGAATACTCAAACTAATAAATCAGATGAACTTAGAGCAAATCTCGATGCTGTAATGAATAATTACTATGCTGCAAAAAATAGAGGTGATACAGTCGCAATGAAACAGTATCTCGAACAATCAAAATTGCCAAGTAAACTTTTGCAAGACCAATTAGATACTGGTCTAAATCCAGCATTGGCTAAAGCAAATGCTTCAGATGCAAATATAAATAAAGTAAATTTAGGTGGAATAATTGCTCCAACTCCTCAGAATATGGCAGATGTAAAGAAAGATGTCGGAAGAGGAATTCAGACTGTGGCTTTAGGTATAGAAGGTGCACCTCTAACTACAGGAGCGGCTTTTGGATTTGGAAGTTCTCTTGAACAAGGAAATAATGTCTTTAGTATGGCAACTCTTGAAAATACTTTACTTGGTATGGGAATGAGTAAAGCACTAGATTTAGTAGGTAAACCTATTCTTGATTTTACAGGTAAAGTTGTAGGAGCCATAACTCCACAAATGTTAAAAGATGTTGCGTCAAAAGGTTCACTCGCAGTTAAAGATTTTATGGCCCAACACGAAATTGCTGGCGGTGCATTAAAGCCTCTTACTGAAAAAATAAATGCGGGAGCAAATGCAATTGATACAGGAATAAACAAAGGTGCAAGTTCACTTTGGTCTGGAACAAAGGACATCGCTAAATCACAATATCCAAACCTAACAAAAGAAAACTTGCAAGAACACTATGTAAATGTTGAAAAGAAAAACTTTGCTGAACCTGCTATCAAAAATGAAGCTGGATATAAAAAAGCAAAAGGTATTTATGATAACGCAAAAGCAAATGGAACTGACTTGGCTCAGGTTGCTGTTGATAATGGAATTACTCACGATTCAATCCTAGAGGGAAAGAAATTTAATACACTAGATACTGCTGACAATATAAGAACAGACGCAATGCAAACCAGTCATGATTTAATGAGACCTGCTTTAGCTGCTGCTGAAAATAGTGTATCAAGAGTTCCTCTCGCTGATTTACAAAGTGAAATGTTATCAAACATTGATAAAATTCCAAAAAGCCAGATTACAGATTTAGAAAGAGCCCAGATGAAAGCTAAAGTTAATGCTGAATATGGTGCAGGTTCTCCTGCTGACATAGCCCATCCAAATGGTTATTCTCTTACAGATTTGCATGACGGAAAAATAAATACATCTTTGAAAGCCAAACACAATCCTCTTGGGACAATTGCTGATAATCTTACTGCTCAGACAAATGATGAGGCTAGTGGCGTTTTCAAGAGAGTCCTTGAAAAAAAGGCTCCCCCAGAACTTAAAGTTAAAGATTTTAATGCTGAACTTACAAAGAAATTCCAATTAGCTGATTATCTCGAATCGTTACATGGTAAAAAAGCACCTCAAACTCTTGCTCAGAAGTCAGTAAATCTTTTTGGTAAGATGACAGGGGCAGGATTTGGAAACTCATTAGTTGGAGGTTATGGAGGCTTTGCAGGATACCACTTGGGAGGTATCTTAGTTGATAGTTTTCAGAATATGTCTAACCCAATAAAAGCAGCAGTTCTAAGAGATTTGGAATTAAGTAAACCAGTAATATTTCAAGCCTTTAAAGATTATTTTGGAGATGCTGAAATCGCAAGAATGTTGAGAACGACAAAATTTGCTCTTCCATCTGGAAATAAAACAGATATAAACTTACAAAAAGTTAAAAATGCTTCTGGAGCTATTGAAATGCCCGCAGCACCTACAAACCCTGCAAACACTGTTGGAAATGATATGTTTCTTAATCAGCAAAGTCGTATGAATACAAAAGCACTTCCTGCTGCTGAACCAAGAATTATTCTTCCAAATAATCAAGGTACACCAAATATATTTAATAGACCTTACGCTCCAAATGAACAGGGAGCAGTTGGAGGTTTTGGACAAAAATTAAATCAAGAACAATTTGATAATTTGACTAGAGAGGAAATACTTAAAAGAAATAATGCACTCCAGAATTCAAGAATCTTTCAAGGTAATTCAGAGACGCCTAAAATAACAGATGCAGAATGGAAACCTACAAAAAAACTAAAAGATGTTTACGATACTGCAAAACAGGAACAGATAATGAAAGATGATTACTTTAAAGAAAAAATAAAAGAAACTCAAGCAACTTTGGATAGTCACCCAGGAAAGAAACTACAAAAATTTATTTCAACAAAAGAAGGTCAGTTCCAAGATTTCAAAAATCCAAACTTGGCAAAAACTCCAAGCGAAAAAGCAAAAATAAAAGCTAGAAACGAAAAACTTATGAGAGCTTCAGAGTCAGCATTTGAAGGAACTCCTTTTGCTGACCAATACGATAATCCAGATATAATTAATCAAGCAATCGAGGAATATAAAACATTAAAAGATAATCTTGATAAATTAAAAAACGCTATTTAAAAATAAAAAAACACCGTCTGTTCCGCTTATATAAAAAAATATTTGCTAATGGACCAGTGGTGTTTTTTCGTATGTCTTAAACCTAGAATGTCGTAGGATATTTCTATAAAGTTTTAGCAGGCACCTTATATAATAAAACTTACGATAACTCCAGTTTAAACAATTCTAATTATACTATTTAACTTCAAGACTAGCAAGTATTAGTGGTACAAAGTCCATTTGGGTCTTGTACAAACCTCTAGTTTTGAGTTCGTTTATCAGTATTTTTTCTGCTCTTTCCGATATTTCAGGTGTCAATTTGATATTTCTCTCTTTTGCTACGTCAGAAAGGACCAACCCGAACTCAAAGGCTAATCTTAGAGTCTTTTTTCCGTAAATCGGTAACCTAAGCATTTGGTTTTTTTTGTGGCTCAAGACCTTTTTCAGGAATTTGTGCAACTTCTGGAGTTGGAGCTTTTTGTTCCCCGTCTCCTCTTTTAACTTCCTCTTTTGGATATTCTTCCATATCTCTGAAGACGATTACAGTTCTAATAAAACCTTCTTTTGTAAGAAACTGCTCAGCGGCCATTTGTACTTTTAATAATTCACAAAGTGATTTTATTTGAGCTGTTTTTTCATCTGTCTTTTTTGCTTTTTCTTCTTCGTTCATGACTATTTATACAATCTTACGATTGCTACTATTACCCAAGCTATTAATACCCAAGCTGCTAAACCTATCAATGCTGACTCTGCTCCACCAACTGTGAAAATTACTATTGCTGCGGAACATCCTATTAACCAATTTGCTATTGTTTTATTATGCATTTTTTTATATCTCCTCGATAAATTTTATGTAAGCCTCCGAAATTTCGTTGGCTACCTTAACTATTAAATTTTCCATTTTCTCTATCTCTCTTTCGTCAAACTCTCGGTGAAAAGATACAATTCGACCAGTTACATTTATATCTTTTTCATTTTCTCTCCAAAAGTCACTGACTTCAACTGAGCCTTCTTTTGTCTCAATCCAATCTAAATCACAATACTCAGGCATTTTACCACAACTATGTTTTAGCGCAGTGGCATAAAATACTAACTGTCCGTGTTTAACTACTTTTGCTTTTGTCCACGGAAGTTTCCCCGTTTTGTACTCGCGGAAGACATTCTTTACTGAATCATAGGTATCTAGGTAGCTTAGGATAGGCACTCCGAGCACGTTTGTTTTGATTTCATATTCTGGTTTATCGTAAAGAATTAAATCTGGGAGCAAGGTTTTATGTTTGCCTTCCTCAATTAATTTTGCAACTCCTTTCCCAAACCTCAAATACTTGGTATCAAGTTTATCTCCAGCCTCAAAATATTCTCTAAAGTATCTATTAGGGTTGGATAACCAACAGGAAAGTTGAGACCAAGATAGGTGAGGCTTAGGTAATAAGAGTTTATCTTGCATGATTTAGATATTTACCACTTATGAAATATTGTACTCCCTGAAAGTTTTTGACAATTTTCTTTTCGTCAAAAGTCTCAATGGGACAAGTATAAGTGTCTCCCGTATCAACCTCCGTAATTCTGATTTCTCTACAACCGTTCTCTTTCAAATCTTTGAATATCTCTGCGTCAATTCCATAACCATTAAACATTTTCATTAAATGTTTTTGTCGACTAACAACCTTTTGATAAACATCATTTACCAATTGACCTGCTATTTTTCCTTCACTTGTTCTATAAGTTTTTTTCACGTAATTCTGTTGCTTTGGCAACGCTTAGTTTCATTAACTCGACCTTATCATTTTCAGTGAGTTTTACTGACTTTTCGACTTGTGATTTTATCAATTCTAATGCTTTTGAACTCAAACAAGACTTTATGGCCTGAGTTGCTTTTTCAAAAGCCACACTTGCTACTGGAGATTTTGTTTCAACTACTTTCTGTGGTGGTAAAACTGTTTCTATTGTATTCGATACAGCCTGTTGAACTCGTCTCTCATTTATCATAAAGTATTCTTTCCACAATTTGTTCATGTGGGGAGCAATAAAATCGTGAGCGATTTCAACTGTTCCTGCCTTTACAATAATTTCAGGTTGAATATTTGCATAAGCTCCTGTTGGTATTACCATTTTCATTGAATAACTAACAAGCTCCACTTTTGGTGCTTTAGCTTTCTTTTGAGCTTTCTGTAAAATATCTACTGACTGTTCTACTAAATTTTTTGCGTTTTTCATAATTTTATAACTTAACTGGACTAAATCTTAATGACGCTTTTTCGACATAGGTTGCGTCTCCTGTTGACTGCTCGTGAGCCTTTAACTCCTCAAGGTCCTCTTTTAATGAGTTGTATTTTGGTGTATAGGTCCAAGTCTTTAATGTTGTTTTCTTAAAGCTACCTAGCGCTGTTTCAATCTTTTCCTCATTTCTCTCAATCATTTGCTCCAATATCTGTGTTCTCAAACCCTCTTTTTGTTTTTCTATCTCTGCTAGCTTGGCCTCTAGTAAGGCATATTCCTCGTAAATGTTCATACTATTTTGCGTTATTTTTTATAAAGTAATCTATCATAATTCTTAATGTTGCTCCCTCTGTCCTATTTGTTTTCTTTGCTGTTTTTTCAAGAAACTTTTTTTGCTCTGGTGTTATTCTTGTGTGTAACCTCGCCATTATCTTTCTTTTCATATTTTTATTATTTTCTCTGCCATTTCCTCTGCTTCTAATCTTGATATAGAGATACGACCTAATTCTCTAAACTCTACTATTTTTTGGAACCGTATCATATAAAACGCGTCCTTAAACTTAATCACTAAGTATGAGGCCAGCGGTGGAATTGATACACAGTCGCAAGGCTTGGGCCTCATATCCATATCTGTAAATTTCCAGACCAGTCCGTTCTTTTCTGTTGCTTGTAGTCCTTCAAATTGGACCTTTTCTATTTTACTGAACGGAAAGTATTCTAAGTCAGTTTGTTTTAATTCAAAAAAACCATAGATTTTTTTCTCTCTTAAATACTGGTTCCATATAACTTGATATTTTGCTTCTTTTCTATTCATTTGGTTTAATTGTTATTTCTTTATGATTAATATTTTTTCCACACTCTGACGAACAAGTTATACAATAATTCCCTGACGCTATAAATCTTTTCTTACTGGAACTCAGTGGCGCTCCGCAGACTACACAGTATTCTTTCATTCGAGAAAAATCCTCGTCTCCCCATTTTGGGTCTAATTTAATTTCCTCCTCAACTATTTCCTCATTTATAATTTCTCCTTCTTTCATTTTATTCTATGTGGCGACACAAGTCAATACCCCTTATATATTCAACGTTAACTTCTCTTGAAAGTCAACCCCAGACATTATCGCCTTATGACAGTCTAGGTCACATCCCTTAACGACCAAATGGATGTATAAATTTTTCTTTAGGTGGTTAGCTCTTAAAACTCTTCCTAAAGACTGCTCGTAATCTACATACCTCCAACTTTTGCTTGCATAAATTACACAAGGGAAGCTTGGCAACTCATACCCCGAACTGATACTCGACTGTGCAATAACTATGTGATTTTTGGACTGTTCAGCCTCTTGTATCAATAATCCTCGATTTTTTGTACTACCAGTAAGAGTTGAAACCGTATAACCCTCAGCTTTCAATGCTTTTTCTATCTCTAAAATCTGTGCGGTGTAGTTAGCGAATATCAATAGTTTTGGAAACTCTAAAGCTCTCTCTAAAATGTAGTCTATCTTGTGAGATTTGAATATTTTAGTCTCATTACTCATTTGGTCTGTTTTACCCCCCAATTCCTCAACCTTTTTCCCATATAGGACGCCATTTTCAATTGTGCGTAGTCTGGCGCGCCTTACAAGTGGGTCTGCCTCCATAAACGACATTTCGGCTACTGCCTTCTTTTGCTCGCTACTGAGCTCAATTTCAACCTCTTTGTGCGTTTGCTCAGGGACATCAAAAAAATCATTTAGACCACCTGTATACCCAAATTTTTTGACTAATTGTGCTAGTCTTTCCCTAATTGCATCATTCTTTTTAGGCAACCATATTCGTCTTGTTCCACCTATTCTGATTTCAGTGTAATAAGTTTCTCTAAAGCGTCCGAAGTCCCAGTCCTGCCCTAGTAATCTACCTATCGCCCACATAGCCATAGGCTTGGGAACTGGTGTAGCGGAAAGTAAATATAATCTTTTTGGAGGATACTTTTGTAAATACTTCTGCGTTGCCTCAAAAATCTGACTGGTCTTTGGTATCTGAACGTTGTGTCTTTGAACGTATGCAGGCATTACACCAAAATTATTGTGGCACTCGTCAATTATTACAGTTTTGAAAGGTGGAAGACTTTCCCAGTCTCTTCTCAAATCTTCTTTACTGATAACTGTTAATTTCTTTCCTGTTCCCCATTTTTTATTTTCTCTCTGCCAAGTTTTGTCCTCTCTTTGTTGTTTTGGACAAATTACTAGAGTCATACCTTCTGCTAATTCTAAAGCAGTCCTCGTTTTACTAGCGCCCGTTCCCAAAAACAAACCACATTTTAATTTGTTCTCTTTAATAATTTTATTTTGGTGTTCGTAAAGTTTTGGAATCATTATTTTATCTCCTTATCTATTATCTCTAACATTTGCGACCTGTATTCGTTGAAACCTATATTTTCTTTTAAGAGAATTGATTTATCTGGGTTTGGTAGTCCATTTGCATAATAAACTACTGTTATTGTTTCTTTCTCTTTCGGCATTTTATCTTTCACTTCTTGGAGAGTTTCTCTTTTACCTCTTTTGTATTCTTCTTCACTATATTTTCGCCACCAATCTCCATTGCTCTCTTTAATCGCCTTACACACTCCCTTTACATCATCTAACTCTTTGGGTAAAACTATTCCAAGTAGGGACATTTCTACACCAAACTCTTGCATCCAATTCATTATTCTATTAGTAATTTTGTTTATATCTTGTTTTGTTTCCTTTTCTACTTGGGTGCGATAGGTGGAGAGAGAATCTGATATGAATTGTCTTACACTTTTTAGCCCATTTCTTCTCAAACCTTCTGAATCAATAATTACCATATTATCAGGTTCTCCATCATC
>Ga0209083_1001321_pt1 | contig 28983 bp, 27 predicted proteins | sample AM7aDNAmetaG_FD_184132 | JGI IMG/M metagenome (GOLD analysis project Ga0209083, IMG submission 184132) | Freshwater microbial communities from Finland to study Microbial Dark Matter (Phase II) - AM7a DNA metaG (SPAdes) (version 3) | ecosystem: Environmental > Aquatic > Freshwater > Lake ...
TGCTGACTTCAACAATACTTCGCGCCTCAGGCGGCAAGACTTTTTTTAACACGCCTACCATCACTGCTCTTGAATATCCCATAATTCACCTCCTTGTTAGAGGCGACATCTATATTAACACATAGGGCTAGCGATCTTTTCGTCTGTCCGTTGCACGGAATGGTTAGGCTATTTCTTAGTTAATCATCTCATTACTACAGATAGTAAACTTAATTTAATGGCGCCTGGGCAATTGCTACTAGATTGTCCCGAAAACGAGGTATTAAGAATAGTGGAGATCCAATCCAATACATAACTCTGAAGACCAGATCATTTGGCGTGTGATGCATTTGCGAATATTCAATATTGCAATTCTCGAAACCAGCCCTCTCAAATTGCCATCGTAAGTGATCAATACTGTATTCAATTACATGTCCTAGCCCCTGGTTCTCTGGTACACGGAAATAATCATAAATTTGTTTTCCAAAAGCCAAATAGACTACATTGCGTAAACGATAAAGGTTAGGTGTTGAACAGATAATCGTTCCGCCTGGTTTGAGTGCTATTCTTAGACGTTCTAACGCAATATGAACAGGCAAAGGAAGATGCTCAATAACTTCAGAAAAGAATATGAAGTCGAATTCTGCCTTAAATGGCTGTTCATCTAAGCATAAATTCCATTTCACTACTTTTAGTCCTTGACGTTGAAGGTATTCTAGGTGAATACCACCAATATCAGCCACACAAGCAACATCATCCCACAATTTGTTGCACAGCAAACCAAGTTGTCCACCACCAACGTCTAAAACTTTTAATGGAGTGGGTGGAGCCAAATTACAATACTGCTTAACTAGAGTTTCGTAGCGTGAGCGATAAAGTTGATAATACTCAGGACTTTCTTGAAAGCTTCCTCTACAAATTAGTTCTGAATACACTGAGTTAAATTGCTTGGCATCATATATACGTGTCATAAAAATGGCATTTCGCGGATGTTAATGGAAAATAAATTTCATTTTACTTCACCAGCTATATTTGCATTTTTAGCTTTCCACAGTTAAAAAGGATTCTTATCCGGTAGCGTTCAAAGCTCCTAACTCCCCACTAACTTGCTTTTAAAAGCTGAATCTTCCTGTTTATTGCCTCCGACACGGCGTTCGAGACTTTGTGTTTGAAGTAGTTGAGGATGTTACATGCCTGACGAACCATTAAATCGTTTACCATGATCATCTGATTAAGGCCAGACTTCTCAACAAGCTCACACCAGTATTCAAAAAATACTTTGCCTCTGAGTTTTGTAGGTGAGTTCCAGAACTCTCGAAAAATGTTCTTCAGTGCCCAAGCCACACCGGTATTGATCTCACAAGTTATCAACCTATGGAAATCTTAAGAGTTATTAAGTATTTGCATATTTAAACACGGTATTGAAATACTGCAGTCTACGACTTTATCCGCTAATTTCATTAATTTCTTAGAAGAGCAATCACTATTATACTATTCATTGTTTTTTTTCAGCTTCTCTTGCCGTTCTGACCCAGGCAGTACTTTTATTCTTTACCATCATTCCTGCATAAAGTGGGATTTTCCACAAAATATAGAGTGGCGCAGCCGCAAGGTAGAGCCATGTTGATAATGGAGCGCGTCTTTGTATCTGTCCGGAGATGACGTAAAATACAAGAATAAACCAGAAGGACGCAGCAAATATTTGCCATTCTCCATTGAGTAGCGTTAGCGCACCGACAGTGGAAAGGCTGAAAAGCATGACCAGCAGAGAGAGCGGGGGAGTTGCCAGTTCGGCGAGCGCATAAAGGTAGCGGGTATTTCCTGTTTTTGAAAAAAGCTTGAGGAGAGGCATTGTCATTCTTCTCACGAGCATAAAACGCCCGCCTTCCCAGCGGTTCCTCTGACTGGTGGCGCTTTTTCCAGACGTAACCATTTCGCTGCGAATAACGGCATCGGGATTGTAGCTTACAGTTATACCGTCTACAAGGAGCTGCAGCGTGAACTCCATATCTTCGACCACTGAGTGGCAGGGCCATCCATATCGCTTGAGAAGTTCAGTTTTGAAAGCCATACCGTTGCCTTTCAGGACGGCTGTTCCTGATAACATTACTGAGCCGGCCATGCGCAAATGGCAGAATACGTTGAAGGCGGCATCGCTGAGGGCAGGTCGCCAGCCGGCATCAGGGTTACTGACACTGTTGAATGCCTGTACGACTTGAATTTTTGAATTACTGAGAGATGCACTTATTTCTCGAAAGAAGTTTTTGTCAGGGGATACATCAGCATCTATAATGGTGATCACTTCAGTATGACGATAGATTTCAAGATGGTTTTTCAAAAACCAGTCGAGAGCCTGACCCTTGCCTCTGTTGACGTTATCAAAACGTTCAAAAACGAGAGCCCCGGCCTGGCGGGCTTTTTCAGCGGTTTGGTCTGAACAATTGTCGGCAATAACATAGACATTAAGCAGGTTGTTCGGGTAATCGCATGCAAGGACTCCCTCAATGGTGTGTACAATACCATCTTCTTCATTATGAGCCGGAACAAGTACGCCGATATGGAGAAACCGGTTCTCAGCAGCAGCTTCTTTTCGGAAAAGATATGCCGCAACCGTACACAACAGAAGATATCCTGCAGGCAGGGCCAGTATGATGAGCAGGCATTTTACAGCGATTTCAGCAATGATCATGACGTTTTACATTCCTCTTTGAAAAGTTTGACCATCTGCAGGTTGTTGATATGCTGACTATAGAGAGAAATTACTTTTTCCCGCCCGGCCAGTCCGAATTTACGTCGCAATGAAGAGTCGACAAGGAGTTTTCGTATCTGAATGGCGAGATCTTCAGCATCTCCTGGAGTAGCAAGTAGTCCGTCATGTTCGTGATCAATCAACTCAGGGATCCCTGTTATTCTCGTTGAAATGACAGGGATCTCTTTAGCCATGGCTTCCATCAGCACAACAGGGACCCCTTCAGCAAAACTTGCAAGAACAAAGAGATCCGTCTTGTCATAATACTCACGCACGGTATTCTGCCCGAGAACCCCGGTGAAGGTTACGATGTCATTCAGCTCTTTACTTGTTGCAAACTCTTTAAGCGACTTACTGTCAGGGCCTTCTCCAATGATGGTGACCTGAAACCGAAGCCCCTCCTGCTTAAGAAACCTACAGGCTTCGAGCAGGATATGCTGCCCTTTTGCCGGGACCAGCCTGCCGACACAAAGTATGTTTGGTATGGTATTTTGTGGTTCTTTTCTTACAGAGTACAGGTCAGGATTGACCCCGCAGCGGACAATGTGCAGTTTGTTCCAGGCTGAGAGTTCACTGATACGCATGATCTGGCTGCGGCAGTAGTGGCTGATGCAGCGAACAAAGGCAGCTTCCCGGACTTTTTCCTCAAGCATTGCGGAGTCTACACGGTAAAAGATATCAGGTCCATGGACAGAGAGACTGTAGCTGATACCGCCATAAGTTTTTATGAGCATAGCCACAATGGCGGTTGGGTTTGCGAAATGCTCATGGATATGGGTTATGCCCAGCCTGTGCAGCCATTGTAAAAGAATGCCCGCTTCTGCAAAGTAGGCAAGTGCTTTCACCGGGCTTTTTGGTCCTTTCGTCAGGAGTTTGATGGCTCCTCCCACCATGCGCAGGTACCCTGTAGGGCTTTTCTGTAAACAGTGCAGATGCGCCCCGATCATCGATGGTAATGGTTGGGAAAGAACCATAAAGGTTTTTTCAGCTTCCATTTGTTCATCAGAAGTCATTACCGTGAGGTTAGTGGGCTTGTGAATCGAGGCGGTGTGTACTGTCATTCCCGCTTTACGGAGCGATTCGATCTCCCTGTAAATAAAGGTATGGGATATGGCAGGGTACTCGCTGCAGAGATAGGCAATCGGTCTTCTGGTCATGTTCCGGGGGTTGAAAGTCCTGTTTTAAGAGTGCTGCGCTTATTTTTAAGTGGCTTGTTGGATAATGCACCGAAATAAAAACGTATAATTCCGAAGAGCTGAGGTACTACCACAAGTGAGCAGTGCCATGCGTATTTTTTTGCATCTGCTTTAGTCAGGTTGTTCTCGCGCATGAATTTTTCAATTCTGAACAGACGGGGCGAAAGCAGCATGGTACTTCCTGCTATGATGCTCAGCACAGAACCGGCAAATCCGAGGTAGTTCTGCTGAAGGATAAACAGAAATATAGCTGCAATTAAAAATATGAAAAATCCTCCTCCCTTAAGCATAATCCTGCGCAGATCGGCTTTCCAGAAATTGCTTCCAGTACTGGAAACTCTGCTTTGAACTGCAGCAAAACCATATCCTGAACGAAAAGAGCGTTTCAAATACTGGCTTGTTTTAAGCATAGCCAGATCATGACTGGTCATGAGCGCGTCGAGCATGAGAATTTTCCAGCCAATCCTGGTTACTCGCCAGCTGAGTTCAGGGTCTTCCCCTCCTACAAGTTCTTCGTCATACCCTCCGGTTGTTTCAAGCGCAGAGCGACGGATCAGGACATCACCTCCGAAACTGTCGCATTCACCGGGTTTAGTGTTCCACTCCATGTCCCCGATCCAATTAAAAAAGGAACGTTCCGGATGCAGCTCTTTTCTGTACCCCCTGACAGCTCCGACAGCAGGGTTCTTCATGGCATCTATTGCGGTAATCATCCACTCGCGGTTAAGGATAGTATCAGAATCAAGAAACTGGACATAAGGTGAGCATCCTGCTTTCCAGCCGGCGTTTCTTCCAAGTCCGGGCGTTGGGTATTCGGGGTTGAGCTCAATCACGCTTACCTGGCTGAACTGACTGGCAAGGGTGATACTGCGGTCTGTTGAGCCGCCATCGGAATATATAATATGCAGTTGTTGTTCAGGGTAGTTTCCCGAGATAATTGATCTGATGCATCGTTCAATCGTTTTTTCGCAATTGACGCCAATAATGACACAATCAATATCCGGTAACCTCGTTTTTGTATTAAGATCCGTGTATTCGTCTCTCATTCTCAGGATAATTTATGGCCATTATTGAGCGTCATATTTTTTTATTTCGTCGCTTGCCGGGGAATAATGGCGTTTGAGTCGTAAGGTGAACCCTGTGGCAATTCCGGCAAGAACGCCAATATTGTTTGCAAGGAGATTGAGCGCGCTGAAACTTTCCTCGGTCACCATCACATGCAGTGTTTCAAGACAGTACCCGATTGGGGTAATAGCTATAGATAGCAAAAAAGCTGTTTTTCTGCTTTTAAACAGAATCATCGGGATAAATGAGAGCATGCTGTAAAGAATCAGGTGTATCAAAGTATCAATCATGAAAAAATTGTAAATGATCGCTGACCAGGGCATGAAGACTCCGATAATGAGCAGAAAAAGAACCAGTATCCAGTATCTAAGGAGTATCTGGGTAGTTTTCCACTCATGTTTCAGAAAATTATTTGAAGGAAAAAGGTCTCTCATGAAAAATTCCGCTAAAATGCTTTACTAAATAAATCGTGATGGCTTCATGTGTATTGATGGAAAAAAACGGGTTCCCTGAAATGCTCGTTTCCGTTCCTCTTTGGGCTCTGTACTAATTGTTTCATCACTGACGCCAAGTATCATTGATGAGTTGAGAAGTGCGCCGATAATTGAACCGTTGCAAAGCATGTAAACCGGGTTGATCATGGCGTTCAACAGATTATCGATCATAAAAATACCGAGAAAGAGCGCCATAACTGCAGTGTTTCCCCATGTTTTTGTTTTCCACAACTCGGGTTTAACTCGCAAAAAAAAGAGGAAAAGTGGTAATTGAATGGTGAGAACCATCACAACAAGCCCATATATTCCGTTTGTGCCATAGGTAATGATCCATAATCCGTCAGTAATACTGACATCTTTGCCTTTTTCATCGTAAACTCTTGAACGGCCATATCCGCCCCACCCGAAAAAACTGCCTTGCAGTGCTTTTTGTACCAGAATTGTTTCATTGTCAAAGCGGAACTGCAGCGATCCCGAGCGCTCACTACTGTATTGTTGAGATACGGCGTCAGAAAGATTTCGCCCATCCCAGATGCCGGTTGTTCTGGTGAAAATATAGATATGTGGAACAATAAGCAGGATGAGAACCAGAAGGGTTGTTTTCGTTTTATTTGAAATATAAACAACGAGGAGAGCGATGATAAGCAGGGAAATAGCCCCCATCGAACGCATCATGATGTTGGTGAAAATAAGCAGCATAAGAAGGTAGAGTGATGGTATGTGCATGATCTTTTTTGGCAGCAATCCAGTGAAAAGCATCCAGATTCCCAGAAGTACACCCAGTACCATCCACATTGCGGTCATGAGTCCGTGTTCCATATAGACCATCGGTCTGTATCCGCCTCCATCCCTGAGAGTCTGAATGAAGTCGCTTTGATGAAAACCGTAGGTAAGCCGGTGCAGCTGCGGGCTCATGATCAATTCATACCAGCAGAATGGGATGTAAACAAGTGTGCCGATAAAAATGATATAAGCAAGCATTTTTATGCTCTCTTTATCGCTGAAATATACTCTTGCTATATAGTATGACATCCCCCACTTTTCGCTTTGGGCCAAGCTTGACGCCAGGCCGTCATAAGGACCATCGCCGTTAGCTATTGAGGAAAAAAAAGGGGCAGTACACCAAAGAATCATTGGAATGTCAGCTGCATTAAACTGGAATTTCGACAGTTGTTCCTTATCGAAGAAATAAGCGCTCCCCAGAATACTGAGGCATATAACAGCCGTTTTAGTATTGTGGAGCAGAAAGATGTCGTAGTTTGCAACAGGTAGAAACATCCACCCGAAAATAAAGGCCGTTGCTATTGCCTTAGGAGCGCCAAGCGTTATAAAGAGACGCATGACTATAAGGGGAAAAACCAGGAAAGCGATTGGTACCAGGATATTAGGAGCGCCACCCATTGTTACTAATCCTATTTGTTATTTTTTGTCATCTCATTACCTCACGACTGCCGGTATGCCTACCGCGGTAGCATTTTCAGGGATATCGTGTATAACGACAGCATTTGCTCCTATCCGTGCATGTGCTCCTATATTGATGCCGCCGAGTAATTTTGCTCCGGCACCGATATCGACATGTCCTTTGATTATTGGAAGGCCGGGTTTTGTCCCTGCTCCAATGGTAACCTGTTGAAAAATAAGGCAGTTTGGACCGATTTGAGCATCTGGATGGATAACTATCCCGTTTGGATGAGGGATCAGGAGACCTCCTCCGATGTTTGAGTTCAGCGGGATATCCGCACCGCTGATTGCACTCCAGAACCTGTATTGAACTACTACTATTGGCCTGATCATTCTTGACATAATACCGCCATTTGTCATAAGCCGCTGATAATGTCGTATTGCAGCAAGCAGTTTTTTTCCTGGTTCAAACCGCCCTTGTACTTGGTTTTCTCTTTCCCAATCTGCTTCCGTTGCTGATATCATGGTTGTAAAATTTTGTTCGCTTCCTGGTGAATTGCTGAATGGTGTCTTCAAACAGAACCGAACAGTTGCTCATTTATGGTTCTCCGTTTTCCTTATTATTGTCTTTTTTTTCAGAATACTGTTAACAAGGGTTTTGATTCTACCCATCAGTTCCTTTGTTGCGGGAAGATTTTGAATAATTTCCTCAATCTGTTTTGTATTTATTTTGTCAAGAATTTCAGGCTGTTTTTCAAGGAGTTTGTCAATGCTCATGCTTCGCTTGAGACCTCCCCAATTTAGAAGAGGTGCAATTGCCGGAACTTTGAGGTGTACGAGAAGTTCTGCAGCTTTCCTCAAATCCTTGAAGTGAGTGCTTTCGCAGACTGATATCAGAGCTATGATGTCAGCATAAAGAGCAAGGTGTTCGGTAAGGTCGCTTTGCAGAACTGGTGCGCAGTCGATGCATATGTAGTCAAACTCATTTTTGGCGAAATCAAACAGCTCTTTGACGCGATGTTGAGGGATGTTCCCGATCAAGGTGTTTCCTGCATACATGATACTGAAGTTGTACGCAGGGTTACTGACGATAAAGTTTTTCCATGGCTCAGTTGAGTTGAGAAAGTCTGAGAAGCCTTTAGGAACCGATGATAAACCTGTAATATTACTGAAAGTTGGGTTGGCATTGTTTCCTTCAATCAAAAGCACCTTTGGCGAAAGAACAAAAAGTGCCTGTGCTGTGTTAACGGCAATAGAAGTACATCCTGTTTCGTTGTCAACACCAGTAAAAAGGACAACCACTGCATTAGATTCAGGTTTTTCAAGACTTAGCTTGATAGCAAAACTTTTAATTGCTTTTGATGCATCATTGTCTGCAGCTGATGAAATCAGCTGTTGAAAGGGAATGTGATCTGTTGATTTTGGAACAATACATGCAGGTGGATAACCGAGGGCCTGTTCTATATCTTTGGGACGACGTATACGGTTGTCAAGATAGTCGAATGCAAAAAATACACATGCAACAGACCCGAATGAAACGCAGAAAAAGATAATGAAAAGTTTTTGAATATTTGATCCCTCTGGGTTATCGGGCTTACGTGCGGCAGATTCAATTGAGAGATGAAGGGGAGCTTTCCCTTCAACTTCCAGCTCTTGAATTCTTGTATCAATATGGTCCAGCAGTTCTCGTTTATGTTTCAAATCTGCTTCAAGTGATTCGCCTATATGAAGTCCAATAGAAGTTTTTAATGCTTCTGTTTTGGTTTTTGAAAGTTCTTCCCGGACTTCTTTTTCAACAGTTTTTGTCCTGTCATATTCATTTTTTGCTGTTAATAGATCTTTATTTAACTCTAAATCTCGTTTTCCATAAAGAATTTTATGTGCATTCTTATTGATTTCGTTTTTCTGTTTTTTTTCATAGTCACGCATCGCATTCATTCTCTCTTCAATATAAATTCGATCCGGGTTGTTTTTTGTCAATCCATCAGTTGAACTTCTCATCTGTTGCTGCTGCTGATAGGTCCATGAACTGGTAAGATTAAGAGAAACATCTTTCATAACCATTTCTTCAACCATAGGGTCAAGAGAAAGGCTTTTTATCTGGGTGTTTAATTTTATTTTTTCATCAAACTGAGCCTTGGCAATGAGTTGATCACCAAGGATTTTTATATAGAGCATCTGGAGTTGCTCCGTTTTTTTCCCTGCAAAGTTGTATCCTTCAGAAAAAGTTGCAGTACTGATATCTTTAGTGAGGTCAATCAGTTTATTTTCAATTTTGACGACCTCTGTTATCAAGGCTTGCTTTTTTTGTCTCAAATACACCAGTCGATCACTATCCTGTATCTCGGCGTTTTTGCGAACTTTTTCAAGAAATACCGCCATAAAATCGTTAACCAGTGGAGCAAGGCCTTCTTTTTTTTGACTTGATGCAGTTATTTCAATGAGATGAGTGCCATTTAAGGGGTTGGTTTTTATGATAAAAGAGAGCATGGTTGCGCAATTATCGTTAGACATTCCTTTTGGAAATATTGATGTCTTTTCTTTAGGGGTGAGTTTTTCAACTGTTTTTTTAAGTACATCAAAAGACATCATCCGTTGTGCCTGTGTGCGGGCATAGTCCTGATAGTAGTTGATGATCTGTGGGTCATCGCTTGAGGTAATGAGCGAGGGCATCACTGGATCAACACGCATGAGGGCTTTAACAGCAAAGTTAGGTTTGTTAATCAACAGAACAACAGGAACGGTTAAAGTGAAAAGAAAAGAGCCGATTACAAGAATAAACAGGCCATACCGCTTGGCAAAACCCAAAAGATCAAGGGACTTCGATGGCTTTCCATAAGGAAGAGGCTCCCTTATTGATTGTTCATTAATCATGCATTGTTGTTTTTTTTAAATAAAGGTCTGCCAGCAATAACTCTTCATGAGTTGTTATTGAAGACTGAATGATTAACAAGCCTCTTCGATGGCATGACAATTAATTGTTCCATATAAATCGAAGTAATTTGATGTTTTCATTTGCGCTTTTCAGTGTTGAGTAAATTGAGCAGTCGTGTGGTGGCATCATCCCAGGAATAACTGTGTGCCTTATGGTAAGCACGGTCCGAAAGTTCCTGCCAGTCTTTTGCGGATTTATTGCATACGGCAACTATTGCTGCAGCCATTTCTTCGTATGACTCCTTGGCCACCAGGACCCCTGTTCCATCACTCAGTAATTCGGGTGCAGCACCAATAGGGACTGCAATGACCGGAGTGCGACATGCCATTGCTTCCAGAATCGGCAAACCAAAGCTGTCGAGTCGCGACCCGAACAACCAGACATCACAGGCACTGTAAATTTTCTGGAGATCAGCTTGCTCAGGCCGATAATAAAATTCAGTATTCTTTGGCAAGGGAACCTCATTTGCTGGCTCGTCAGCGCCGAACGCAATTACCTTGAGCTCCGGGATTTGCAGACGTGCCAGTTCGCAGGCGCGGCAGCAGACATCAGCACCTTTGAAAGATCCAATTGCATAGACAAAGCCGACGGTAGGAGTAGGCTGCTTACTCCGCTGCGGGGCATTGAACTGTTTCAGATCAACCGCATTCGGTATAACGGTAATACCCAGATTGCCAAGTTTTTCCTCAATCGTTTGCTTGAGATCCGTTGAAATAGCAATTTTCAGATTAGGCAATTGCAACGCTGCATGTACTTTATTGGCAGTTTCCTTACCAAGCCAGACTTCATAGCCCTGAATCAAATGCACTTTTCGTCCTTTGCATTCGGGCATGGCATGCATCCAGACTGCAGTTTCCCACCAGGTCGCAATAATAATATCGGCATCGGGCACATCGGTGACGTTGATAGCGCCTTGGTGGTTCAGAACTTTGTGCATAACACCCGATAATGCAATGTGCCCTGGCTGAACTGCTGCACTGTTTTTCAGCCCTTGCCAATCACGCTTTAACATGAGAAGAGCTTTCTGGTAAAGACTCAGATGATCAGGCGCACAGGTAATTACCAGAACCTGGTGGCCTTCAGCCGCCAGATGCTGCGCATAGATAGCCACTACTCGATTTCCACCAGTCAGATTGTCGGATGGCAATAAAAAAGTGATACGCATGTTTTTGGTTTTACCTAAACTGAGTATTTATAAAATATACCTTTTTTATGAACAGGTGAAGTTTATTTCCTTTATATGTATATGTAAAATAGCTTTGCGCAGCAACATCCGGCAACCAGTGTTTTATTGAAAAAGGTATATGCACATTGCTTTATCATTAAACAGTATATCAGACAAACAAAGACTTCAGCTCCTGCAAGTGTGCTACATCATTGTGCAAAGCTTCAGGCACAGGCAGATCCATCAACTGGCAAAAATCTTCAATGCGATATCGCCAATCATGGAGACTCAGCATTTGAAAAATATTGATGCGTCGTTGTTTTTCGAGGCTGTCGTTTTGTGACAACAGTTCGACCAGCTCGTCAGCAGCACATTGTGGATCATCCGACAGTTCAATTGTCGCATCTGGCCAGCATAGCATATCGTCCGACATGCGTGAGACCGGTCGTCGTCCGGCGACAATACAGCCCGACAGCAAAGACTCCAGCCACCTGCTGGTCACCATCATGGAACGTGGTCGATCACCCTGCGGCTCCACATAAAGATTGAATGCTAACGAGATGCGGGTTCGGTGCAGCAATTTGAATAGCATTCCACGCTCAAGATGTACAGAGTCACCAGAAATATTGCCAAGTGGAGAGTGAAGATACAGGTTGGGCGAACTGGCTGAATGGAAGCATTGTGAAAAGCATGCATGATAGCTGGGTGGTGTACGCCCGAAACTCATTATTTCAATCTCCCGATCCTTCCACTCGCGCGGAACCCACGTCTGGCAGTCTGCACCTTGGTACAACTGGTAAACGGGAATGCCGAAACGAGTTTTTGGATAGTCCACATCATCATGGGCGGTAACGGTGATGGCATCAAACAGAGCTGTTTCCTTGACAAATCCTGGCTGAAAATATGAATCTGTGATAAACCCAAAAATTTTGGTAAATTTTTTTCTACAGTTTTGTATGGTATTGATCATACCAAGATCGCTGGGACTTCTTGCCACAACGATCAAAACGTCACCGCCAGTTGTATGCAAAGGTTCAAATCTGGCGTGGTGGGGTTGAATCATGTGACCAAGCCATGAATCTGATTTAGGCTTTGGTGATAATACTTCGGCCTGAAAATATTTGGCCAGTAGTTCAGCTAACTCATCAATAGCTACCCAGCCAGCATGAGGGGAGGAAAGTCCGGCATAAAGTACAGAGATTTTCATAATTACCAGGCAACATAAATATTGAATAACGACAACAAAGTTGTTGAGAGAAGATGTCTAAATTATTATAATTATTTAGGTTAATTTATATGCGAAATAATTAATGTAATATTTTATCCGGAGTGCCAACTGATTTTATTCGGCCATTTTCAAGATTGTAAAGTCGGTCACAGTGTTCAATAGTGCTGAGCCGGTGGGCCACGATAATTATGGTTTTAGAGCCTTGCAATTCGCGTACTGCCTCCATCACACCTTTTTCTGTCGCTGTATCAAGTGCACTTGTCGCCTCGTCAAGGACTAGTACCGAAGGATCGTGATAAAGAGCACGTGCGATACCGATTCTTTGCCGTTGGCCACCAGAAAGGCGCACTCCCCTCTCTCCCACAACAGTATCAATGCCATCTGGTAGAGATTGAATAAAATCTTCCAGATGTGCTGCGCGAATTGCATTTAAAACAGATTCTTTATTGATTTCTTCAATAGAAAGCCCGAAGGCTATATTCCGAAGCAATGTATCATCTGTTAGATAAATGGATTGTGGTACGTAACCGATATGATTCTGCCAGCCTCGTAAATTTTGCAGAATATTTTCACCGTCCACTTTTACAATACCCTGATCTGGAGGTAACAGGCCAAGGAGTATGTCAACCAAAGTGCTTTTTCCCGCGCCGCTTGTACCAATAAAACCAACAGATTCACCGCAATTTATGGTAAGTGAGATTTCCTTAAGCGATGGTTGGGGAGCACCGGGATATGTATAGGTAATGTGCTGTAACTCAAGGGATTTATGAAAAGATGCTTGTGTTGATTTTTTTTCAGGCTCTTCAGGAGCTGAAAGGATCAGATCTTTTTGAAGGATATCAATAACAGGCAAACAGTACTTAAGCGATTGCATAACATTCAACAAGCGGTTAACTGAGGGCATCAATCGAAAAGTCACAACTGCAAAAAGCCCAAGTTTAGGGATGATGGTTTCGAGTGCACCCCCTTGTGCAAGCATAACAAGCACAAGAGCTACCAGACCACAAACAGCAAGCAATTCAAGCCAGAGACGAGGAAGTTGTTGCATGGTAGCGTTTAAGCGGCTAACCTTCGCACTCTCCCTATTATGAATGCTGTATTGTTTTAAAAAATCGCCCTCTCTTCCAAGCAGTTTGACATCTTTAGCACCACCGAGGCCTTGCTGTAAATGCTGAAGTCGCAACCCTTCATGGTGCTGTCGTGCTTTACCCCAGCGGGTTATACTGCTTTCTGTAAATCGGAAGAAACTCCAGCCGGTGAGTCCAAGCACGCATACGATGGATATTGTTCCAATCGGTTCCACAACAAGCAGCATCAGGCAAAGGCCAACAACAATCAATGACTCAGAAAACAACTGCATCATTGGACTTAACACGCTGCCGGTGAAAATCGACACTTCATTGGTCACGTTACGGATTAACTGTGCCGAGTTACGTTGCAGATGAAACGCATAGGGCTGACGAAGGTAAATGGTAAATAATCGCAATGAAAGTCTTGCTCCGATGTCGAAGGTAAAGCGGTTTTGATTCCATGTAAGAAATACCAGATATACTGCTTTTATAAAATAGACGCCGAGCAACAGCAGTAAACCTCCAACGACCAAGTTGTGTTGGTCTGGATTACCAAAAAAATTTAGTAAAGGTAGAAGAGTAGGATATTTGGCAGCAAAATTTTTTTGTGTAAAAAGAGATAGTGCTGGTATGACTAGACCGACGCCAAGGGTTTCAAGACCAACACCGATAAGCATTAAAAAGAAAAGAATAATAGAATTACGACGTTCTTCAGGCATCAGGAGATACCAGATCTTACTAATGTTAGAAAGGGGTGGTAACTTTTTCATGGTAAGTTTACTAGTCGCATATTGATGTATGATCTTTTGTCAATCCCTGATACTATTTCGAGAAAGTGGGGGAGACAACCGTAGTACTTCCCTTACCCCAGATTTGCTGCTCGATGGTTGTTCCGAGAGAAAGAACATTAAGCGATGGGAGCAGCTTTTCAAGCACATAGTTGAATTTTGCCATACCACTCGGGCTGACAAAAACAATGTCGTTAGACAAAAGGGAAAAATTTTGGCTGAAATCACCGCGTTCAAGCAGGTTTCTCAGATCGACCTTCATAACATCGCCTTTAAGACTCTGTTGTCTGATAATAAAAACCTTTTCAGGATTAGCCTGTTTGTTTATGCCTCCTGCCAGCATAATTGCTTTAAGTACATTCATTCCGCCTCTAATCTGAATGGCACCAGGTGTAACGACTTCTCCCATGACATAAACCAGTTCATCAGAAGCTTCAGGAATATAGATGACATCATTGTTTCTGATCGGGGAGTTCAATGCCATATTTCCGTTTTTAAGAAGATCTTGAAGGTCGATCCATATAACAGTGTCATTACCCCTTATAATGGCGCATTTGGTTAGCGCGTTCTCTTTAGCTTGATCTGTTGGAAGGCCACCTGCAAGAGCAAGTGCTTCCAGAAGGGTGCCTTTGCCGGGAAAATTGATAACCCCCGGTTTGCTTACACGGCCGAGTACAAATGCCTTATTATTATGAAACTCATGTACTCTTACTGTTACTTCAGGTTTTATATAGAGGGTTTCCAGTTTTAAGCTGATCATGTTTTGCACTTCATCGGATGTTCTGTCTATAACGTTGAGGCTTCCGACTCTCGGAACGGCAATGAATCCATCGGGGGAGACTATGATGTTTTCCTGTGAAAGTTCAGGCCTGTGCCATACCATAATGTTGACTATATCGCCTGGTCCAAGTCGGTATTGATAAGCTTCATGCGGGGATACTGCCTCAATTTTTTCAGGGGTTGCAAATTCCTGAGTTTTTTTGGGGAGTTCTGCTTTGAAATCTTTTTCTGGTGCTGCTGGGACTCGAGAAGTCTTTGGAGAAATGCTGCTACAGGATGTCAGCAAAACAAAAAAAGAGACAAAAAAGAATATTACCATGGTTTTAACCATGCGGTCATAGTGAAAGATCGGATTATAGGTTATGCATGAAGTAACTCTGTACATATTATCCGGTGTGTTGATTAAAGGGATCTTTTAGTAATGATTTTTGCCGGGACGCCAACTGCAATAGAGTTTTCAGGAACTGAAGTCAGGACTACTGCATTTGCCCCTATATCGACATTATTGCCGATAGTGATATCTCCCAGGATTTTTGCCCCTGCTCCAATGTTGACATTGTTTCCAAAAGATGGAGCAGCTTTTTCAGAAATATTTTTTAATCCTACAGTGACGCCGTTACGGATAATGCAGTTATCTCCAAAACTGGCATATCCGCTGATAATGATATCCCCGAAATGGTCAATCCGGAAATTTCTTCCTACAGGAACCTCACAAGGGAGCTCAATACCTGTAAGTATCTGAACCATCTTGTAAAGAAGTTTGTAAAGCAGGGAAAATGATCTGCGAATAATACTGTTCTTTAAAGTGTAGCGCCACCGTCCGAAACGATAGACGATCATGACCCAGAATCCCTGGCAGCCCCATTTGCCTTCATAGGTCGCTAAGTCAGTTCGTATGTTTTGGAACAGATTCATGATGCTTTACCAGGGGATTGGGGGGGAAAAGCTGCCGAATTTAGTATCCTGAAGTGATGTAATTATTTGTTTAATGATCGAAATGGCTGCCAAACGTTTATTTCCAGCACCACCAAATGGGAAGAGAAGGTTTTTTGTGAATCGAGCTGCATACCAGAGCAATTCAATTCCGGCACTGGAGAGCAGTCCGGTAACCCCCTTGTTTTTACGGTAATAAAGCCATTCGCTACGCATTCTGAAGATAAGCACTTGAGCGGATTTATTTTCAATCGATTTATCTTTTCTTGTTTTGCTGCTGGCGCCGCCGATGTGAGTGACTTCTGCATCAGGGATGAAATAGATTGTCCAGCCTGCCATTTTTGCTCTCATACAGAGATCTGTTTCTTCATAATAGATATAAAACCTTTCATCAAAAGCGCCTATTTCATCAAGCATCTTTTTGCGAACAATCGTGAAGGTGCCTGGTACCCAGTCCACCTCTTGAGGTCGATCATGAGCAAATGTTCCAAATTCATAGTAATTTAAAATTGCAGACTGTGGGAATTTTCCACGTAACCCGGAAAGGGCAAGTAATTTGGAGAGTGCTGAAGGAAAGCGTCTGGCTGAGGGCTCAAGCTGGCCTGCCGGTGAAATGATTTTTCCTCCACACAGTCCGCAGTCAGGTGTCTTGTCCATGAATGCTATGCTGTTCTGGATGGATAACGGCCTGATATAGGCATCTGGATTGAGTAGGACGATATAATTTCCTTTGGCAAGAGGAAATGCCTGGTTGTTAGCTGCGGCAAATCCGAGATTCTGATTGTTTGCCATGAGCAGTACGGTAGGATATTCGTTTTTTACCATATCTGCTGAACCGTCTTGGGAATTGTTGTCAACGACAAACACCTCCATATCAATTCCTTTACTGTGTTCAAATAGTGCCTGAAGACAGTTTCGAAGAATGTCACGTGTGTTATAGCTTACAATGACAACAGATATCATAAGGTTCCCTGTGTGAAGTTAATGAGGATTTGCTGAGCTTTTGACAGGCACTTCTGTAACTGAACCGATTAAAGTTCTGTGTGCTGATAGTTTATTGTAAATACGAACAACCGCTTCCGCTTTTGCGCTCCAGGTAAACTCTTTCACCCGCTGAATAGCTTTGAGTGACATAGTGTGGCGCTGAACGTTATTGCTTACTAATTGCTCTACACAATTCCTTAATTCTTTAACAACAAACTCCTTCGAAACAGGATCAATTCTAAAGCCGGTTTCTTCTGTAACATACTCCCCGATACCACCATTATTAACCACAATACATGGCAGTCCATTGGCCATAGCCTCCAATACTACAGCGCCTCCAAATTCACGGATTGAGGGAAAGCAGAAAATATCGGAATTGCTGTAGTATTGTAACGTTTCCTTCTGTTCAACCCAACCGGTAAAATCAATAATTTTGGTAAGATTCACTTTCTCAACCTGCAGCTCTAATGCTTTTCTCTCCGACCCGTCACCAACGATCGTCAGGTGTATTTTATTTTGGATAGCCGGCTCCAGTGAACTGATTGCTTCAATCAGCATATCCGCACCTTTATAAGGGACGAGGCGACCGACAAAGAGAAGGTTAATTGTTTTACTGGCTCTCGCTGAAATCTCGGAAATGCTCTCTTCATTCTTCAAAAATGAACTTCCAATACCGTTCTCATAAAATAACTCAATCTTATCGTCTGTAATGTCAAAGAGCTCTTTAACCAGATTCAGGGTATATGTAGAGCCGACAAGAATGTAGTCAGCTTTTGTATAGGTTTCCCTGTAACCGGGAATGATGAATCGACCTATTGATCGAAGAAAGTTAAAATCAGAGAACTCCTGCCGGGCAACTTTCCGAAAACCATTCGGAAAAGGAACGCCGCCATTAACAGGACCAAGAATGAATGGTGTATGTTTACATGCTTTTATAGCCTTCACTGGATAGCGGGGCATCATCGGTGTCATGGCATGAACAATATCGTAATGACCTCCAAGGATAGACTCTTTAAACCTGGTGTAAACCTGCCGATTGAATTCCGCGTAAACTGGATAGGTCAGCGTATGGTATAAGGGCCAAATGATTTTATCCTGAATTTTGCTTAACTTTTCAGCTGCTCGGTAGTACTTCTTGATAAACTCACTTTCACGAATGTAGGTAATATCCCTGTCAGGGTGAGCTCTTTCCAGAGCGGACCTGTTCCTTTCATGCGTGACAAGAGTCGTATCAACGAGCTTGCTGATGTAATTGTAAAAACAATATCCCACCAATGGAACAGAGGCCCACTCAGGATTACACTGTTCAATAATTAAGAGTACTTTTAACTTTTTGTTGGCCATTATTTTTCAGTACGTGGTTTTTTGTTCACACAGCCTGTTTTGTCATGGAAATCCGGTTTGTACCATTTTCCCTTGTATAGGATATGCTATCCATGAGTTGACGAATCAGTAGAAGACCAAACCCTTTTTCAGGATAACTGGTAATATCCACTGGCGGTGGATCAGGGTTGAACGGAGGGTTGGTATCGCAGATGCTCACTGTCAGTTTATTGGTATCCGATGAAAAAGTCATGGTGATCATGTTCTCCTGTTCCGACTCATCCGCATAAAAAACAGAGTTGGAGAAAGCCTCACTGACGGACAGCTCAAACGCATGAGCGAAATCGGTATCAATTTGATTGGCATTGATGGACTCGATAAATATCTCAGCCACTTGCAACGCGGTGAGAGATGCAATCCTTAAGTAGCAGATCTCTGCTGGTAGCGTGATCATGGCGATCATGAGCGGGATTGTTTTTGTTCTGCATTAAATATTGCGGCTTCAACATCGTCATAGATGTCAAACAGCTTGAATACCTGTGTTATTTCAAAGACTTTCCTGACTTTATTGTTCATGCAGGCCAGCAGGACATCGCCACCCTGATCTCTTTGTTTACGGGCGATGCCGACTATTGCACCAAGGCCGCTGCTGTCGAGAAAATCAACCCCTGAGATATCCAGAACAAGAGAGTGTGTTGCGGCAGCGGCAGGCTTGAATGTTTTCAGTATTGAGGAAGTTGACGCATCAAGGTTGCCTTGAAGTGTAATGACTGAAATGTTGTTACAGATTTTTTCTCTGATAATCATGGTGTATTCGTTTCATGAATTCTGTTAAAGAATGCTTTTATCGTCATGGTGATATCCAGAAAGGGATTCCCGTGAACCGCAAAATAACGTTCAACTATAGCCTTGTCACCTCCGCTTACCGGCCACTCTTCTGCTTCGGCGTAACTGAAAACACCTGCATGATACCATGATTCCACTGCGTGGAGAGTTGTATTTGAGTCAGACGCCAATTCGAGAGAACTTCCGATAACTGCCAGATGGCCTCGGAGTACACTGAAAAGCAAGGCGAAACGGTCAAGTGATAGAGCAGCTGCAAGAGAGCTGATAAAACCCCGTCGTTCAATTGTGGTAGTCGTCAGTGTCAGGGTTTCTCCTACGGTACCCGTGTAATAAATGTTTTTACTCTTTTTCCATTTCCCCTGTATGGTAAGAATCGGTGAAAGGATAAGAAAAGGGATAAGCTGCAGGGTGATAAGGAGTAACGCAGCGAAGCTGTGTACAAGGAATTGCAAAAGAGATCCAACCGACCCTGATTTTTTAATACCGGTTAACAGATGAGGGTCATCCATTGTAATACAAATACCGCCCTCTGGTTCAATCAGCATATTTCCGGCGGCTATTTTGTTTTGAACTTCAAGCTGTTCCCCGATATATGTATTTGCCAGGACGATACTTTCGGTTACCGTGCTTTTCCTGTCAATAATCACGTTGCTGCCGATAACAGCCCCTGGTCCAATGATAGCGTCTTCAAGAATTTGGACGTTATTGCCGATCATGACCGGCTTTCTTATTTCAGCACTTTTACTGATGACCACGTTTCTGCCGATATGGCAGTAAGCTTCGTTGTTATAACCGGGAAGTACGTAAGGAGAAGAAGCGAAGCCAAGAATTTCCATGCAGAGCCGGTAATAACCGTCAAGAGAGTCAAGGGCGATAAGAGATAAAGAAAGAAGAGGACTATTTTTTTGCAGTTCAGGGGGATTTCCGGCCAGGCTCAGTCTACCTCCGTTGCAGACAAGAAGGTCTCCGTTCGGCTGCGATGCAAAAAGTGATTTATAGTCATGCAGTTTGTCGTATTGGATAAACACCAGGCCGCTGATGATAAGGATTTTTTCTTCTGAGCAGAATCGCCGGTTTTTATCAATGACCGCCAGCTGATCATCCATGCTCATGATACTTGAATAGCTTATGGCAGTACCCCAGAGGCTGCCGTTATCACAATATTCTTCAACATCGATGAGTGACCCGTCGCTGACAATGCGTACAGCTTCACTTCCTGCAAGTATTGAAAAATCGATAAGAAATTCTATGAAAGGCTTGTTGCAAATCGGGAACAGTAAAGGGTGAATATCCGGAAAAACAGTACGGAGCCATGTGTAATCCCGCTCTCTGATAATAATTAGTGTTTTCATGGGGTACTCTTTAAATCCGGTCGACTTTTTCAGAATGATTGCAATGCACTCCCGGTATCGGGAAAAATTGAAAAGAGCTTTTTAGCCTTTGTAAGTTCAAAAACCATAGAGACTTTCGGAGAGAGATTTGCCAGCTTCAGGTCACCGTTTTTTTCGATTGCTTTTCGCAGGCATGAGACTACTGCTCCGAGTCCACTGCTGTCAATGAGGTCAAGCTTGGAGCAGTCTAGAATAATCAAGTTGGTTTGCTGTTGCCAGCGTTCGAATGAAGTCAGCAGTTCACTGCTGTTTTTAGCATCAAGCCGCCCGTTTAATTCAGCAATACCAAGTTTTTTCCCGGTTGAACCGTCAACGTGAAAGATCATAGTTGTTGATGTTTAATAAGCTCCTCTTCCGGTTAGCACGGCAGGAATGGTTTTTAAAAGCAGGATAATATCATTAAGAAAACTTGCACTCTGAATATACTGCATGTCGAGTCTGACCTGATCGGTAAATGGAATATCGCTTCGACCGCTGACCTGCCACAGGCAGGTTATGCCGGGGATGATATGCAGCCGTTTCCGCTCTTCAAGAGTATATTCAGCAACTTCAGAGGGTAAGGGAGGTCTCGGTCCCACCAGGCTCATATCCCCCTTCAGGACATTGATAAGTTGAGGCAGTTCATCAATACTGAATTTCCGGATTATTTTTCCAACCTTTGTAATCCTCGGATCTTGTTTCATTTTGAAAATCACTCCGGCAGATGATTCATTGGAGGCCACAAGTTCTTTTTTGATGTTGTCTGCATTCATGACCATGGAACGGAACTTATAAAACCTGAAATGTTTGCCGTTCAGACCTACTCGTATTTGTGTGTAAAAAACAGGACCAGGGTTTTCAACCCAGATGGCGATGGCAGTCAGAATAAAAAGTGGCAGCAATACAATCAGCGCCAGAGCTGATACAGCCGTGTCGAGCACTCTTTTCAAGAGGTAGGAAAACATGATTGTCGTTTCCCATACCTTGACCTTGAGTCGCCTCCGATATCGGAACCGGGGATTGAGAGAACTGCTTATTGTGCGGATCAGCTCTTTACGTACTGTCGGATCAAGTTCCATTGGGTTGCAGCTTTATGCTAAATGGAGGATACTTGCAATAGTAACTCTTTAAAGAAATAGAGGGTTCCCGATGATACATCCTTGTGATTCCTCTATGCTGATGATTTAGCCTTCAAAATCTCCTTCATGGCTAAAGGTAAAAAACGACTGTCCTGCACCAGATAACGCTTCCAGAGCCTGCCCGGATCGCTTGCCAATCGCCATACCCACTCGAATCCGATTTTTTGAATCCATTTGGGAGCACGTTTCGTTGTGCCTGCAGCGAAATCAAATGAAGCCCCGACGCATAGAATGGGCCCTACCTTAAGCCGGTCAATATGAGCATCAGCCCATTTCTCCTGTTTTGGTGCACCGACGCCGATAAAAAGGATGTCAACATTCCTTGAGTTTATGTCGGTTATGATCCGCTCGTTTTCATCTGGATCATGTTCAAATCCCATTGGAGGGCACCATGTTCCGACAATATTCAGACCATTATATTGTTCACGAAGTTTTTGTGCAGCTTTATCGGCAACACCGGGATTACCGCCCATAAAATAAAGAGTCAGACCTGTTCCTGCGGATTTTTCACAGAGAGCTATCAGCAGGTCCGAACCTGCTACCCGTTCGGGTAGAGGGTTCTTGTTGACTAATTGGCTGAGCCAGACAATGGGCATTCCATCAGCATATCGAAAAAGAGCTCCCTTATAGATTCTTCGCATGTCCGCATCATCCTGAAGCATGACAATATGGTCAACATTAGGCGTGACAACGAGTCCTTTCTGAGCGTGTCTTGCAGCATCCAGGATCTGGGATACCGCTGAAGACATTGTTGCCTGCTCAAAAGAAACGCCAAACAGTTCCGTTTTCATGACATGCTTATACCTGAATTGAACGATTGAAAAAAAAGCTCTTGAATAGAATGCTCGTAATGTTTCACTTCACTATACATCACTGTTCCTTTCCGGCTGATCCGATACGGATAACAATACAGGAAAGATCATCATCAAAGGTTTCCCTGCCCGAAAACAGGGTAACGGCCTCTTTAATGTGTTCGATGAGTGCCTGCGGCGGCAATGCATGATTCTTGCTGATAAGCCTAGCAAGCTGTTCATCACCGAACATCGTATTATCCGGTGAGCAGCACTCGGTTATCCCGTCCGAGAAAAGACAAAGAATATCATTCTCTTTGATGGGATAGGATATGGTGCGATATTCCTGATATTCAATCAGTCCAATGGGCAGGTTGTCGCCCTTGAGCATCGAGCAGGTAGCCGTATCAGCATGAAAGTGGATGACCGGCGGGTGTCCGCAGTCCACGATTGAGAGTTGCCCTGATTCAAGGTCAAGCCGCACAAAGAGCAATGTGGCATAGGTCCCGAGTTCTATCAGCTCATTGATGCAAAGCTCATGAACACCGGCAACAATATCCGGCAGTGCGGGAAGCTCGACATACGGGTATTTTTTTTGGGCAAGTACTTTCAGAAAGAGCGATTTGATGCCGGCACCGACCAGAGCCGATTGAATACCGTGACCCATGACATCCCCGATGAGAATGTCTGCATGAAGAGTGTCAAAAATAATAAAATCAGTGAAGTCCCCGTCAAGATGACCTGATGAAACCATCATCCTGCTGATTTCGGCTCCCTTCAGGCTGACTGGAACAGGGCTTTGAAGCAGTTTTTTTTCAATCTCCGACTCAAACTCTTTCTGCATGGTATCAAAACGCAGACGGCTTTGTTCTGCCTCAACCCTTGTTGTGATATCCCTTGCTATGATAACGGTGTGTGGGATGCTCTCAATTTGAACGCATCCTTTTGAAATCTCAAGAGGGATCGAGGTGCCGTTTTTTCTCAGGCCTTCAATTTGCTGCACCATGCTTTCATCAAAACCGTGGATATCTCCGGAAGGTATTTTACAGATGCCATGAATATCAAACTTGTGAAAGTCAGGTGCGATAAGGTCAAGAAAATTCTGCTTGTCGTACTGGTCTCTGCTGAAACCGAAGAGCTTTTCCGCAGCACTGTTTCGGTAGATAATATTTCCCGCATCATTGAGCATGAAAACAGCATCATGAGCAGCATCACTCATTGAGCGCAATTCCTGATCGCTTCTCTGCAGTTTTTTTGCCATAACGAGGAGCTCTTCATTAGCCGTGGTCAGTTCCTCATTTTTAATTGAAAGTTCCTTAAAAAGCGCTTCCCTCTCAGTTCTCAAACAATAATAGTCAATTGCATCGTTCAGAATTTGTTTGAACTCTGGAGGGTCGACTGGTTTTGGAATAAAGCGGAAGACTTCGCCAGTATTGATGGACTCAATAATCGGGTCTATATCTTGAGACCCGCTTAGGATAAGACGGACTATGTCTGGATTTCGCTTTTTAACTTCACTGATCAGTTCCAGTCCGTTCATTTCCGGCATTCTAAGATCGGAAACAACAATGGAGACATTATTGCTATTAATCAGGTCAAGAGCTTGTAAGCCGTTTTCGGCATAAAGTTTATTGTATTGCTCTTTACGAAGGAACCGGTTTATTGAACTGAGAATGAAGGATTCGTCATCAACAAAGAGAATAGTAATCTCACTATAGTTTGCCATGGTCATAGTTCTTTATTGATCCTTAAGGGAAGTGTGATCGTAAAAACGGTTCCCCCCTCATGAGGACAATCAACGGTAAGTGTTCCGTGATGCTTATGCACAATAATGTCATAGGAGATGCTGAGTCCTAATCCTGTTCCAAATCCAAGTTTTTTTGTGGTAAAAAAAGGCTCAAAAATGTGTTTTTGAACTTCAAGCGGAATCCCCGGTCCGTCATCAGCAATGGAGCAATAGACTTTAGTGCTATCTATCCATGTCGCAATTTTTATTTTTCCATTCGTTGCTTTTTTTTGAGATGCGATAGCGTGTGCGCCGTTGATAATCAGGTTGAGAAAAACCTGATTCATCTGCTCTGGATTACAAGGTACGGGAGGCAGCTCTTTAAGGTCGGTTTCAATATCCGCACAATACCGGTATTCATTACGGGAAATGATAAGCGTGTCCCGGATTCCTTTGTTCATATCAAAAAGAACCTTCTCATCGATAGCGTGCTTGTAGGAAAAGTTCCTCATGCTGTTGATAATGGTTGTAATTCTTTCAAACCCTCCTTGCGATTCGGTAAAGATTTGAGGGATCTCAACAAGCAGCGTATCAAGGTCAAGGTCCTGCTCTATTGAGTGTAACTTCTGCAGCTCACTGGAGTACACTGTGTTGGTGTCAATTTGTTTTGTGAACGCACGATACTCATTCAGGATAGAGAGAATGTCAGCGATGTTTCCCTGTTGGGTTACAAAATTTATCTTGATAAAATTAAGGGGATTATTGATCTCGTGTGCAATTCCTGCTGCAAGTTGACCGATGGATGCAAGCTTTTCCTGCTGAAATAGTTTAAGGTTCTTGCGGAGCTCCGATTCTGCGAGGGCATTTTTTACGGTGACGGTAAGCTTGTCTGGATTAACCGGTTTCAGTAAAAAATCATAAGCTCCCATTTTCAGAGCCTTTACCGCCTCTTCAATATCAGCCGAACCCGAAATCATGATGACCGGGATATTCAAATGATGATCACGAAGATACGAGAGAACTTCAAGGCCGGTTTTTCCCGGCATATGGACATCAAGAAGCAGAAGATCTATCTGATGAGAGTTTATGATTTCTATGCAGCTGTTGCCATCCTCAGCCATAATGGTAGTATGGCCGGACTTCCTGACGATACTGGAAACGATGGTACGTATAGTCGTACTGTCATCAACCACAAGGATTGTAGCTTTTGCTTCGGATTCCTGCATGCGAGTTGGAGTTGGGTTTGGGTTACAGTAATATAACTATAATTTATTTTGCATTACGCTCCTTATATGCATAATCCCGCTCCCTAATGGCGCGTTTTTCGGGCCAGGCTGTTCTGATTAGCCCTTTTTTACTTCGAAATTAAGTGTGTGTTATGGAAGAGGGAGCTGCGAAACGGTGCGAGGAATGCTCAGCTTCGCTTGAAAGCTTTTCAAGGATAATGCAAGGGAATGTGTGGGGGGATTCAGGGTCGAAAATAACTGCGATGAAGGTCAGTAAAGTATATCCGCAAAGCGTTCATCCTCTTTGTCAGTGGAGGATGATTGGCAGTGAAAGTGTGAAAACAGTTCCGCCCCTCTCTGGACTTTCACAGGAGAGTGAGCCATCATGTTTGCGCACAATGATGTCGTAAGAAATACTCAACCCAAGTCCAGTGCCTTTCCCGGGTACCTTGGTTGTGAAAAAAGGTTCAAAAATATGTTCTTTTATCTCTTCAGGGACTCCCTCGCCGTCATCGGACACAGAGCAGTAGACATGTTTCTCGGTTGCCCATGTTTTAATCGTTATGCTGCCCGGAGAGTTTCTGTTTTGAGCCTTGATAGCATGCACACTGTTAATGATCAGGTTCAGCAAAACCTGATTGATCTGCGATATATTGCCGTTTACATGTGGGACATTTTCAAGTGTTGTTTCAATAGTCGCGATGTGGAGGTACTCATTTTTTGCGATATTCAGGCTGTCCTGGACAGCCTTGTTGATATCAAATGAACTTAAGGTATTCTGAGTGTTTTTGTGAGAGAAGTTCCGCATGCTTTGGGTGATGTTTTTGATGCGCTCAACTCCATTTTTTGATGCTTCAATAGTTTTCGGAATTTCCTTGAGTAACTCATCGATGTCAAGGGTGTTCTCTTTTTCATGGAGTTTCACTATCTCTTCAGAAAGAGCAGCAATACCCTCAACTTTTGCAACTATCCGGCGATAATCATCCAGGATTTCATGAAGATCGTTAAAATCTTCACTAAGGTTATATTCATTGAGCGTAATGAAATTGAGGGGATTGTTTATTTCATGAGCAATTCCGGCAGCGAGCTGCCCGATCGCCTCCATTTTTGTTGAGTGCTGTAAGTGTACGGAAAGTTTTTTCTTTTCTTCCTCTGCGATCTTTTTGGCAACAATATCCCAGACCTGATTGGCTAATGCCTCTACCAGCACAATATCGGTATCCTCATAATCCGTGAGCTTGTTTCCCACGCCCATAATAGCAACTATTTTCTCATCACGGGTGACAGGAATAACCAGTTCGCGACTTATTTCAGCATGTCCCTCAGGCATTCCTTTGCGATGTTTCAACGAAAGATAATCATTATGGATAACTGCTTTTCTCTCCCTGACCGCATCTGCCCAAACTCCGGCATGGTTCAGCGGATAGTGCTGGCCCTTTCCTTCTGCCTTGCACATATTCTGCAAGGTATTGGTTGATACGGTTTGCAGCAGCAGGTTGTTTTGATCTTCTGCTACAAAAAAGACAAATCCGATTGAACTTCCCGTTAATTTTTCCGCTTCATCAAGCGTTGCCGTCAGCAGTTCGTCTTTCGAAGAGGTTTCTGCTAACTGGAGTACCCTGAGTCTGAACGCATTGAGCTGTTCATAACGATTTCGTTCAGTAACATCATGAACAATGCTGTAGAGCAGGTCTTTGCCTGCAATTTCGATTTTGCTGGTCAACACCTCAACATCACGGATTGAAGCATTTGCCCTGCGGTGTCGAAACATAAACTTGTTTTTTCCTGTAGACCGGGCTTTTTCAATTTCACACTTAACCTCTTCAGGCGAGAAAGTATTGATGTCATGAATAAGCATGTTGCGGAGCTCTTCAACTGACCATCCATAATAGGCTGCGGCAGCCTTATTGGCATCGACGATGCTGCCTGTAGAAGGATCGATAAGTAATTTGACGGCGGAGTGCTCCTCAAACAGTGACCTGAACTGTTTTTCACTTCTCTTAAGTGCTTCTTCCTGTTGTTTGCGTTCGGTAACGTCGTGAACAATATCGTAGATAACCTCTTTGCCTTGTATCTCGATTTTCTTGGCAAAGATCTCAACATCTCGCACCGAACCGTCGGCCAGGCGGTGAGGAAATGAAAAGTGTCTTTGGTTCAGTAGCTCCCATTTACCTAACTCATGCGTGATTTGTTCAGGGGTAAAGGTATTGATCTGGTTAATGTTCATCTGCTTCAATACTGCAACCGGCCAGCCGTAAAAGTCAGCCGCTGCCTGATTGGCATCAGTAATAACCCCGGTCGCAGGATCAAGAATAATGATGACGGCCGAATTTTCCTCGAACAACACTCTGAACCTCTCTTCACTTTGTTTCAGTTCCTTCTCTGTCCGCAGCTTCGCCTCACGGCTTCGCAATGTGGTGATTCCATATCCCAGATTATCAGTGAGCGAGACGAGAAATTCGGTCTCCATTCCATTGAAAGCATCGGGTTTCGGCGAATAGATAGTCAAAACGCCAAAGGTTTCACCCTCAGCTTTAAGCGGTAATGTCAGAAGCGATGCAAATCCATGATTTACCGCATCCTCGCGCCAGAGTTTAAAAAGGGGGTCGGTAGGAATATGTTTGACAATACTTGGCTGCCCCGTGCGGATTGTAATGCCTACGGGCCCTCGTCCTTGCGGAACATCAGCCCATGAGAGATGGTGATGCTGATTATAAGAAGCGATAAACCCTGCCTCCGCAACAACAGAAACACTTTTTGCCTCGTCAGATTCAGCATAACCAACCCATGCCATCCGGTAGCTGACAACTTCAACCATTATGTTGCAAATCTTCTGCAGCAATTCGTTTTCATCTGAGCTATGAATCAGGGCATGATTGCATTTATTGGTCGCCAGGAGAGCACGATTCAACCGGTGCACCTCCTCCTCAGCCACCATGCATTCAATGTTGCCGTTATTGAGCGTAATAAAAGGTTCTCTCTTCTGCTGGATATCTGCGGAGCCATTATATGTTTTCATGAGGGTATAGGGCCGTTAAGTTCCCAAAGCACAGGATATCTTGGCAACATTTTATCTGCATGATCGTGCTCTCAGATTCGCGCTGACAAGTCATGATGACAAATGATGTTTGCTGATAATTTACTGCAAATATCATGCCGAATACTTTATTAAACAAGTTGATATGCCGTAAGTATCATTAAAATAATGATTTAGATATTCGTTAATATTTTTTTATTAATTACCCTCTATTTTGAAAAGCACAATCTTTTTCATGCCGGCCAAAAAATATGTCCCGACAATAAACACCACTGTCTCACCCCCGCACTCTCCGTCACCCTTACAGCCATTTCGCATCCTCCCTTGTCATTTCGAACCCCAGTGAAAAATCTCCCTTCCCACCAAGTATCTTTCCTTACTGCCAACTGCCCCCTTTTTTATACGTGTCCAGTTTGTCCAGTTTTGAAGGTTTATTGAAGTAAAGCGATAATATCCTCAGGATGTTCAACCACAGCTTTTGCCCCGAACTCCAGCAATTCACTTTCTGGTCTGAACCCCCAAAGCACTCCCAAAGGATACATTCCAGCCCTTGAAGCTGTCAGCATGTCAACTCCGCTGTCTCCCACATAAAGAATCCTGGACGGCTCCTCTCCAAGCATTTTGGCAACCTGCAGAGCTCCCCGAGGGTCAGGCTTAGGCGCAATGCCACTCTGCTGACCCATCACCACATCGAAACTCCATTTCCCAAGCAGACTCTCAGCGCACAGACGGGTAAAGTGATCAGCTTTATTCGAAAG
>Ga0209083_1001328_pt1 | contig 28892 bp, 49 predicted proteins | sample AM7aDNAmetaG_FD_184132 | JGI IMG/M metagenome (GOLD analysis project Ga0209083, IMG submission 184132) | Freshwater microbial communities from Finland to study Microbial Dark Matter (Phase II) - AM7a DNA metaG (SPAdes) (version 3) | ecosystem: Environmental > Aquatic > Freshwater > Lake ...
CATCTAATTTAAAGAATATTCTGGATGATTTATCACTTGATATTATTTCTATAATATTTAATAAAAAATTTGATGATAAAAAAGAAAATCCAGGTATTTTATATCATATAACTAATTCTGTTTATCTTGATAAGATTAAAAGTATGGGACTTGTTCCTAAAACAAAATCAAAACAGGCCTCCCATCCAGATAGAGTATATTTTTCTTTAAGTAGAGAAGGGGCTTTATCTTTATGGAGTAGATTGAAAATGCATATTCCTAAGGGAAATGGAATTTTATTAACAATAAATTCAAAAGGATTAGATTTATATGAAGATCCTAATTTTGAGGATGGAGTGTATACTTATCAAAACGTTCATCCTAATAATATAATTAAAATAGAACCTATAGATGAAAATTAAGGGCTTAGGCGACCTAATAGAATTTTTTACAACCATAAGTGGTATCAAATTTATAGTCGATAAGCTCTGGAAAGGAAGATGCAATTGTCAGAGACGTAAGACATATTTGAACGAAAAATTTCCACTACACAAATGAAACTGAATATAGTTATTGTAAATAATATACCATTACTCAACAAAACAGTAGTTGGACTTACGCTATATCCATTCATATTCTTAAAGAAATCATATTTAGAGAAGATATCTGAACAAACATGTTTGGATTTAATCAATCATGAATTAATTCATATCAGACAACAAGAAGAATTATTGGTTATTCCGTTTTATATTTGGTATTTGTTGGAATGGTTTATAAAGTCATTTAAATATGGTAAGAAGGCTTATCGAAATATATCATTTGAAAGAGAAGCATACATGTTTGATTCCGATAATGAATATTTATTAAACAGAAAATTTTGGTCATTTATAAAATTTATGTAAACAATTTAAACAAATAGATTATGCACAACTGGTTTGAGGTAAAAATTAAGTATGAGAAAACTGCCGAAGAAGGCAAAATTGTTAAAGTGAGTGAGAAATTCCTCATTGATTCTTTAACTTTCAGTGAAACAGAAGCACGCATCACACAAGAAATGGAACCATACATTAGTGGTGAATTTCAGATCGTAAGCATCAAACGCCTCAAAATCAACGAAATGTTCGAAAACGAGAACGGTGATAAATGGTATTCCTCTAAAGTATATTTCATTTCATTAGATGAAGAAAAGGGGGTAGAACGTCAAGTAGGTACAACAATGTATGTTCAAGCGAACGACATCAAAGAAGCTGAAGCAGGCATTGTGGAAGGTATGAAAGGTTCGATGGCTGACTATAGGATCGGAAAAATCGTTGAAACAGATATTGAAGATATATTCAAATACGAAACTGAATAAAAATGGGAGTAATTAATCAACAATATTTAGAACCTGGCGATAAGTTTAAATATAAATTATCTAAAAAAGGGCATATTCTTTTAGAAAGCATGGGAATTTTAAAAGAATTAAAATTAAGTGTAGAAAATGCTGTTGATATTCAAGGGAATCCAACTAAAGGTTCTTTTTATGTTAGTGATAAAATATATGAATTTCATGCTGAAAATATGAGTCCATCCCTTGAAATAGGAGGACAACAATTAAATGGTTCAATATTTAATATTGGATTTAATGAAGCAGGAGATGACCTAACAAATATTGATTCTTTTATTGGAAAAGGAGGAAAAACTGATTTAATTAAAGTATATAGTACTATGTATAAAGTATTTATTAACCTAATTAATTCTATCCACCCTGATTATTTAATAATTTATGCTTATGATAAAAGTGGATACTGGCCTATTTACAACCAATTAATAAAAGATAATCCATTGTCAGGTTATAATAGAAAAACAATTATAGAATTCATTCATGATTCCGAATCATGTAAAGGGGTTATTTTAAAAAAGAATAATAAAAATTTGTAATATAATTTGGCTCTCTCAAGGAGCCTTTTTATATTCACGTATAAATAAGAAATAGATATGGAAGAACAGTTTGTAAGTTATGAAATAGCATTACAATTAAAAGAATTGGGATTCGATGAAAATTGTTTAGTTGGTTATCAAACAGTTTATGGAGGTAAACATGAACTTTTAATGCCAGTAAATAAATATTGCCATTTAAAATACTATAAAAAGTCGGCTCCTTGTAATGAACATGTTATTCAAGCACCTATTTGGCAACAAGTAATTGATTGGTTTAGAGAAGAACATTTCATAGATATATCTATTGTTAACACATATAGAGAATCCGGTTTTGAACATTATAAATATATCATTTATAAATGCAATGATACATTAATTGAAAGTAGTTATAAACAATATAAAAATACTCGCGAACAAGCAATCCTAAAAGCAATAGAATATATCAAGCAACCCTCAATAAAATAGATAAATATCATTACATTATCGAATTCGATGGTGATATAGGTTTTGGTCAACTCGACTTCAAATATGAAGAAGGTTATTGGATAGTTGATTCAGAGACACTAGGTGTAGAAACAATGGTTAAAATTATTAAATCAATTAAATAATATGTTAGAACCAATCGACATCACAGACGAACTCGAAATCATCCAAGAAGCAATTCTTCATTCAGGTGGCCGATTCTTCAAACAAGCAGAATTAAAACGAATGACTATAGAAGATTTACTATAAAACATTGTAGTCAGAAATAAAGTATCAATTAATATAAACTATAAAAAATAAAAAGGTGCAGAGAAAATCAATTGTCAAAGTTATTACAAAGAAGTTAAACGAGTGGCTCGAATCAATTAGCGACGAAAAATTACGCGAAGACGTAAAGAAAAACATTCTATTGAGTGGAGGTTCAATTACATCCCTGCTCCAGCAACAAGACGTAAATGATTACGACATTTACCTAAAAGATCCAAACGTTTTGTTAAAACTTGTAGAATACTACACACAAGGCATGAGAGATGTAGAAATATGGGATGGACGTGATAAATCAAATAAGGATGCTTATTTAAATTCTCGCCATTACACTGCAAGCGATAACGAATATGAAGGTGATCTATCAAAACGCTCTGTAGCACTACGCACATTACGTCAAGATCAAATTAAATTGTATCTTCCAACAGGTGGACTTAAAGTAGACCACGACGAAGTGACTCCTTATCAAGTGGAATTTTTATCTCCAAACGCTATTTCATTGAGTGATAATATTCAGATTGTAATACGTTTCTATGGAGATAATGAAGCAATCCATAAAACATTTGATTTTATTCATGCTACTAATTATTTTACATTTGCTGATGGGTTAGTGTTAAATGTAGATGCACTAACATCCATTATGACAAAAACATTACAATATCAAGGCAGTTTATATCCGCTTACCTCTATTATTCGTATCAAGAAATTTTTAAATAGAGGATGGAATATTGGTGCAGGTGAAATGTTGAAGATTATGTTCCAAATCAGTGAATTAGATTTACATAATCCTGATGTACTCGAAGAACAACTGATTGGAGTTGATGTAGCATATTTTGGTACGTTAGTTGAAATATTAAGGGATACTAAACACGAGATTACATCACATTCCTTGAATATTGTTATTGATAAAGTGTTTGGTGAAAGTGATGGAGAAGTCTGATCCATATTTCATTGAAAAAGGATGGTTTACCCATAAAATGTACTGCAACGAGACATTATTGTCTGGTTGGGATAAAGGAACAAATACAAGAAAGTTCGTACGAAGTGGTGAAGAATTTTGGTTAACAAGATATTGTAATTCATTAAATAATTACAATAATGTAGTAGAATTAATTAAACAAACTAATCAAGTTATGGAAAATAAAATAACACAAAAAATACCAGGAATAGATTATATAGAAAATAAATATCAAAATACAAATATTATTCGTAGTATAGAATCAGAAGTTTTATTCGTTCAAACACACCCAGACGCAATTCTACCATTCAAAAATCATCCTGAACAAGAAACAGGAGATGCTGGATATGATTTATTTGCAGTAGAAACAACAACCATACCTGCTAGAGGATATGCTGTTGTGCCTGTAGGACTTAAACTAGGTTATATTACGCCCGGTTACTGGTTCCGTGTTGAGGCAAGAGGAGGCAATGGATTTAAGAAAAATTTAGAACCTCATCCTGGAATAGTAGATAATCCTTATAGAGGTGATCTGGGAATTAAGTTATTCAATTTTTCAGATGAAGATCAAGTTATTAAAAAAGGTAATGGTGCCGCTCAATTCATTCTATATAAAATGGTAAAATCTAATGTTGGTTGGATTGCTGAAGAAGATGTAAAATCAACTGACAGAAATGAGAAAGCGTTTGGATCATCTGATAAGAAATAATTATGACAATAGACGAAGAATTCAGAAACTATAAACGTTTTCCTATTCAAATAGGTAGAACAACATTTGCTTTATTGCATATGTTCGAGTATCATCCAGACCACATCGAAGATGTAATGCTTCCTGAAGAATTAGAGCATAAAATGTCGAATGTTGATTATGAAGCAGCTGTTGAACAATTCATAAAACAATTTGAAGGAAATGCTTGTCGATTGTTCTTTATGAAGTTGCGTGATAAATGTGATGAATATATAAAGGTTGAAGAAGCTGAAATCGCTGAGAAAACAAATAACTGGTATAATAAATTAGATAAACCAAAAGACGAGTAAATGTATCAATCAATTTTGTTCTCACGTACTCCTGATGCAGACCAGTGGAATTATTATCTTCGCGACTGTCAAAACGGCATTACTAAATTTAAATATTGGCCAACACTTTATAAAATCGACAATGAGGGAGAACATATATCCCTTTTTGGAGATCGCTGTACTGCTATTACAGGCAAACATGATAAAGCAGATACATCTATATTAGAACGTGATATCAGCAAAGAACTTGTTGTATTACGCGATCTATATTACGAAACAGACGATATTCCTTCCTTCCATAACATAGTTTATCTCGATATAGAAATTGAGATGTTAGGTGCACTCGATCCAGCCTCAATTAGGGCTGCCGAAGCAGAAATAACTGCAATCGCTTTACAAGATGTAACTAATAAACAATACTTCTGTTATATACTTGATAAAACACGTTCAATTACTGATTCTCATATAGAAAATAAACATGTTATTTCGTGTTCAAGTGAGAAAGACTTAATGCGTCGATTTTTAAATAAATGGCAAGAACTTGATCCAACCATTGTAGTACACTTCAATGGGGACTTTTTTGATATACCATATTTGTATTATAGAATTAAAAGATTACTTGGGGATGAAGTATATCGTTTATCTCCTGTTGGAAAAATTGAAGAAAATATATATAATCCACAATCTCCAATTAAAATTGGTTTAGTAAATAGTTTAGATTATCTTCTTTTATTCAAAAAATATATTACTAAAGTAGAACCATCATATAAATTAGGTGATCTCGGAGAGAAGTATGTTAATTTAGGTAAAATATCGTATGAAGGTAATCTTGATAAATTATTCAAAGAAGATGTAAATAAGTTCATTGAATATAACTTGAGGGACGTCGAGATTATTGAAGCAATGGATGAGAAATTCAAGTTCATTGATTTAACTATAACAATCTGTCATTTATGTCATGTTCCATATGAATCGATTTATTATAGTACAGTTCTTAATGAAGGAGCTATATTAACTTATCTAAAGCGTAAAGGAATTGTAGCTCCAAACAAACCTACTACAATGAATCCTTCGATTATTGAATTGTCGGTAGGAGATTTAGTTATTCATCAGAGAAACACTCCGACAGTAGAAGGTGTGGTTCATAGTATAAGTGGAACAGATGTAGTGATCAAGACGTTATCAGGTAGATATGTTGATAGAGCATTGAGGTCTGTTCGGTTGAAAGAAGGATATGCTGGAGGATTTCTTCTTGACCCACCAGTAGGATTACATGGATGGCTTAGCGATTTCGATTACAGTAGTTATTATCCTTCGTCCATTCGCAGTTTAAATATAGGGGTCGAAACTCTGAAAGGCAGAATTGTGGTTGAAAATCAAAATTATGAACTATGGAATAGCATGGTTGAATTGAAAGAAAAAGATCCAGATGAAATCCTAACTATAGAAAAACTCGATAAACGAACATACACACTCAAACAAGCACAAATCCCAGTCGGTGAATTAATTGAACTTATCGAAAAAAATAAATGGAATATATCTGCTAATGGAGTTATATATGATTCCAAGAAGAAGGGTGTAATGGCTGATGTTTTAGGTGGATGGTTTGATATGCGCTCCAAAATTAAAGAAGAGATGGAAGAAATATATGCAAGAGGAGATATATTATTATTTAATCGGTTGGATATTAATCAATTAGCTTATAAAACACTACTTAACGGTGGATATGGTGGATTGGCATTGAATGGATTCAGATTTACTGATGGGTTTAAAATGTTATCTTCATCTATCACTTGCACGTGCCAGAGAAATATTTCCGAGTCGATCAAATATGCTAATGAAATAATGAATGAATATTTGAAATAAAATATCATTATGTCATGTTTAGGTAATATGTATAATTAAATATAATGAGTAAAATTATAATATATAAATTAGAAAAAAATAATATTCCATTTTATGTTGGATATACGTCTAATAAGAAAAGAAGACTTTATACCCATAAAAATAAATATGGAAATGATATCGAAATGATACAAATAGATGAGACTGAGGATTATAATAAAAAAATCACAGAAAATTGGTGGATTGATAAATTAAGAAATGATGGATTTATACTTTTAAATAAAAATAATGGAGGAGGAGGTTCTATAGCTGGTAGTAGAACAGAAGAGAGCCTTAATAAATTTAAAGAAACATTCAAATCTAATCCATGGAATCGAAAAGGAACTCCTCAACCTTATTCTTATACTATAAAAATTAAAGAAGCATTAAGTGGGGTGTCTAAGCCAGAAGGATTTGGAGATAATTTATCAATTAATAGAAAAGGAGTAAGCAAACCAGATGGTTATGGAGAAAAAGTATCTCTTAAACGTAAAGGAACTCATAATTTTAATGGAACAAGACCCGTATTTCAAATGGATGATTATGGAAATATTATCAATGAATTCTATAGTATAATAGAAGCAGCTGATATTACTCATTCTAATAGTGCTTCTATATCTAAAGTATGTAGAGGAAAATTAATCCATACTAATGGTTTTAGATGGGTTTTTAAAGAAATAGATTATAATTATAGAATTTGTTCGAGATGTGGAATAAATAAAAATATAAAAGAATTTGCTAGTATAGAAAAATCATGGTGTAGACAATGTCTAGGGGATTATAATCAGGAGTATTATTCATTAATATGGAATACTAAACAATCAAATAAATAGAATATATGAAATTCAATGTTAATGAAATAAACAGTCATGTTAAAATTGCAGATACAGATTCTATGTTTATATGCTTTGAACCTGTATTAAAAAAGTTATATCCTGATTTAGATCTCAATGACAAATTAGCAGTCATCCCTAAATTAAAACTATTACAAAAAGAAGTAGGCGAAAAATTAAATAATTATCAATCAGAGATTGCTAAAAGAATATCTAACTGCGATGAACATTATTTCTCATTAAAACCCGAATTTCTAGTTCAAAAAGCATATATTTCAGGAGTTCGACGATATGCACAATATTTGGTTGATCGTGAAGGAATGGCAATCGATAAATATGTAATTGCAGGTATAGATATAGTAAAGTCTAATTTCCCGCCATACTTTAAAAACTTTGGTGAACAACTTATAAAAGATATTCTTACAGGTAAACCTAAAACAGACATTGACAAAGATGTAATGATTTTTAAAACATCGATGGATACTGTTGATTGGCGTTTATTAGTAAAACCTTCTGGTCTGAAGAAGATAGATGAATATATAGAATCAGCACCACTTTCAGGAGACATGTTTTCTAAACTTAAGTTGAAATGTCCTATAAATACTAAAGCTTCTATAATTTCTAATGACCTATTGCGATTTTATGGATTGGACAAACAATATCCCTGTTTTACTATAGGTGATAAAATAAACACAGTACTATTAAAAAATAACCCCTACAAGATTGATGTAATAGGACTCAATGGGTTCAACGATGCTCCTCAAATATTAGATATTGCTAAAAAATATATTGATAAGGATGGGTTATTTGATTCAATTATTAGAAATAAATTGGAGAATATATATCAAGATCTAGGGTGGTCTCTCTCTTTAAACCCCCATATTGATAAATTCTCTTTATATGAAATATAACAGTGCTTACTTTGTGACTTTTTTTGTGACTCTCCAAAATCCTCTAATATGTATAATCGATGGGAAGAATAACTAAATATAAAACGGTAGAAGAGAAGAAACACGCTCAACTATTGGCTTCCAAAAAATATTATTGGAATAATAAAGAACAAGAAGATGGCAAAGCAAAGGCTAGGTACTATAGGAATATACAAGATAATAAGCCCAAGCGGTAAAGTTTACGTAGGACAATCAATTAATATTGAGAAACGAAGAAATTCTTATAGTAAATTACAATGTAAACCTCAACCCAAAATATATAAATCTTTAAATAAATATGGTTGGGATAATCATATATTCGAAATAATAGAAGAATGCTCAATAGAACAATTAGATGAGCGTGAAATATTTTGGAAAAAATATCACTTAGAACAAGTCAATAATGATTGGCATAAAGTTTTATTTTGTGATTTATACGACAAAAGTGGTGGCCCTATGAGTGAAGAGATCAAAAATAAAATTAGAGGTCAAAAACGTTCTGAAGAAACTAAAAAGAAAATGAGTCTATCTAGAACAGGACAACCAGGAACCTTTTCAGGTCATAATCATTCTAATGAAACTAAAGCAAAAATAAGTGAAGCTCGATTGGGAGTCCCTAAATCAGATGAAACTAAAGCAAAAATGTCTGAAAGTCGTAAAGATCATCCTATGTTTACTGATGAGTGGAGAGAAAAAATTAGGAACACACATATTGGGATGAAACATTCTGAAGAGACTATTACTAAAATGAAAGGAATACCTAAAAGTGAAGAAACTAAAATTAAAATGAGTGAATCTGCAAAAGGAAAACCGGGCCATTTTCTGGGAGGTCATCATTCAGATGAAACGAAATTAGAAATGAGTGAATATAGAAAAGGGAAACCAAGCTCATTCTTAGGCCATCACCATTCAGATGAAACTAAAATTAAATTAAGTATATCTGCTAAAAAACGTCCTTTTATATTTGTTCCAGGTCACAAACACTCTGAAAAGACAAAATTAAAGATGCGTGAACCTAGACCATCAATATGTAAACATATTTTACAGCTTGATTTAGATAATAATTTTATCCAAGAATGGCCTTCTCTTAAATCGGCTAAAGAACAATTGAAATTAAATCATTCCGCTTTAAGTGATTGTTTAAATATGAAAAGAGAAACATGTGGTGGATTTAAATGGAAATTTTTAAATTGATTTGATTTATCAAATATTCTTTATTATATTTATATCACAATTAAAACGGAAATAAGTTATGAATAATCAATTATTTACATTAGATGATTTGCGGACAGCCTTTAAAGCAGGATCTAGCTTAAAATCATGGAGTGATTTTGGATTTGAACCGACTTGGGATGATTTTGATCAATGGTATGATTTTATCACAAATAATAATAAATAAGTTATGGAAAAAAGATTAATTCTCAGTCAAATTCAAACACCAGACGGTACTATACTAACCTCATATCACGTACATGACTATGTAACTCATCTCGATAAAAATGGAGAAGAATACATGCTCGATGGAGGTAACGAATATCAACGCTACAACATTTGTAAAGAACCATTTAAAGATTTATCTATATGGTCAGATGCCCCATACGAGGTAATAAGAGAAAATTATCATCGTGGTGGTAGAGGTAAGAATGGCGATCAACCATTAACGTGGGTTCCATTATCGAAAATGTCTGACTCATGGTTAAAAGCGTGTATCGAATATAATGATGAACGCGGAATGGGAAAATCGTTTGCTAATTATATGTATTTAAAAGAAATCAAATATAGAAAAAGAATGGAAATAAAAATAGAAGAATAATATGACACCGAAAGAAAAAGCAGCCGAATTAGTAGATAAGTTCATGAAATACGAACCAATCAAACTATCAGACTGTACTCGAATAGAATATCCATCAGCAATTAATTTAGCTAAAATGTGTGTAGACGAATTTATTGCTGATTTTCAAAATATAAATGAATTTGATACAGATCAATTGTCATTTTGGGAAGAAGTTAAACAAGAATTAAACGAGTTATGATACAAAGACTGCCTAAAGGCACACGCTACTATTTCGTAAATACTAGAATGGAAACTACTAGCAATACTGATTATGGAGATACAGATGCTACCAAGAGATTTGAGTGTGGTAATTATTTTGAAACGAAAGAAGAATGTCAACTGTTTGCTACGTTTTTTCATAAAAGTTTAAATACTAGAACATTATATATAAATGGTAACTAAAACGACCCTCCAAAGTTTCATCTCCAAATATTACCTTAACGGTGTTAATAATAAAGTTAAATGGAGGATTAAAGATAATTCACTCACAGTATATGCTGGAGAAAAAGGAAGCGTCTGTAAAGTAGTACTTAATAAATTCGATTTTGAAGATGGAGAATTAGGTATATTTGACACAGACAAACTCAATAAACTTCTGAATATAACAGCAGGCGAACTATTTATAACCCCAGAGAAGACCAGAGCAGTCTATAATAAATTACATATATCAGATCAAAAATTTGATGTAGAATATACTTTAGCTGATATTATGGTTATAGGTAAAGTATCATATTATCGAGACCAAGACGATTACGAAATTGAAGTAAGATTAGAGAAAGAACAAATGCTTAATCTTATTAAAGCTAAACAAGCTCTCGCGGATCAAGATAATATGACTATAAAATCATTCAAAGATATTGATCGTGGTTTGGTATGTGAATTTATATTCGGAGATAATGCATCATATAGCAATAAAATCGTATATAAATTAGAGGGCATAGTAACGCGCGCTGATGTAGAACTACCGTTTAACAGCGATTTATTTGTGAATATTTTAAAGGCGAATAAGGAAATGGAGTATGGTATTTTAAAGGTGTCTAATGAAGGACTCATCAAACTTGATTTTACAAGTGATGAAATCAGTTCACAGTACTTTATTTTAAGACGCGAATAGTATGGAAATACCTATACTACAAAGATGTTATTTAAAAATAGCTGATTCTCCATTTAAAGTAGGAGGTTATTTATTGATACCTAAAGGAAAACAAGTATGGAATATAGAATTCCAATCTAATATTTCTTTTGAAGAAGATCAAATAATTGAATTAACACACAATGTGTGGTCAGGAAATTATGGTTATGGGAAACTCAAACAATTATTATGGAATATTCCTGGATTTATTCCTACATTAATTGATAAAGGAAAAGGAGAAATAGGATTTAACTTTGAAGGAATAACACAATATATTGTTCCAAAACCAACATTTATAACATATAAATCAAATATTGTATGAAAAAATCAATAAAGAAGATAATAGCAGTAGATGAAGATGGTGAAATATATGAATTCATCATCAAATCAGGCAATTCAGTAAGCATTCAATTGCAACGAGGTCTAAGTAGTCGATCAGGAAATAACGGAATAATAGAAAGATACCCAAACGGAGTAGAAACTCTAATGTTATTATCAGCACCAGAATCAATTACTGGTGAATTAGTTCATCAATTTTCAGAACAAATTGATAGTCTTATAAATTTTTAACATACGTATAATAAACCAAGACTTCAGAGCAGAAGGTTTAAAATAAAACAAACACAATTGTTAACAATCGAGTAGCTATCGCACTCACAAAACTAAATTATTATGTTTACACCACTATTAATGGATGACTTTGACATCCTATTTCACGATTTTTTCCGTCCATCGACGAATTTCTTTCCATTAAACACAAGCAATATCGGCCAGGTAAAGCTTTCACATCCAATCAACATTTATTACAATAGCAAAGGGCTCAATTTCGAGGTTGCCTGTACCGGTTTAACCAAAGATGATGTGTCTATTTCTATTGAAGATGGTTCACTTAGTATAAAATATGATAAGAAGCCACCAAAAGAAGATGACTCGTTTGTAGGCATCCATAATGGTCTGTCTCGTAAATCATTTGACTTTGTTTATAAAATTGCATCAAAATTTGATTTAGATAATGCAGATGCTAAATTGGAGAATGGTTTATTACATATTGTAATCCCAGTTGCTGAATCAGCGAAATCAAAACAATTAAAAATTAAATAAAACCTTCTATCTGAAGTCTTTGGTTTTATAATATTAGTTACGTATATTCAAAATAAAAAACGTTATGAAATTTATTCCTAAAGGAACATTTAAATCATTTAAAGAAGCGGAACAACATGCTATTTCATCTATTGCAGGTGACGAAAAAATAGGTTACGTTGTATTATCTGAACGAAGATGTTTCATCAAATTCTACTATATAAATTATTATCTCAGAACTATTATTGATAAACCAGAAGATATAAAATAAATTATGGAAACACCAATTGCTTTTAATTCATCCGGAAACACATCCGGTTATTCATTTGGACCTAATTGGACAACTCCTGAGCGAGTTGAATTAAATGAATGTGAGAATAGTATTGAAATGATTTATAAACAATCATCATATTATAATGTATCACCTTGTCCTCAATCTATTGAGAGAGTATATAAGATTATATTTAGTTGTATAGATGGTAAATGGAATAAATCTGAGCCAATTTATGGAGAAATTGTTCCTGCACAAGAAGAATATTATGAATTTGAAGAATAATTATATAAACAACAAATAAATATTTATGAAAAAATTAGAGGCATTATTTAATGCGGTTATTGTAAAACCTGTCGAGGTTGAAGAACAATTACATGGAAATATTATCGTTCCAGACATTGATAAACAAACAAACGTTATTGGAGAAATTGTAGCAATCGGCCCTGGTACATATTCAGTTACAGGAGATTTTCTACCTACAGTATCTAAAATAGGTGATGTAGTTATAATCCCAAGCATGGGCTTCTCGAAATTCTCGTTCGATGGTATTGAATATAATATAGGGGTCGAAAATCAATTACTAGGAAAAATTATAGAAGAATGAAATATGTTCAAAAACAACCAGATGGTCTTAAAAACATTAAGTTGTTGAAAGAACAATATCCTTCATTGCAAAGATGGGGTGATGATAATGCTTTTACTGTATATCAAAATATTCAAGAACAACAATTAATTAAAGAATTTTTATATACTGTTGAACCTAATAAAACTTATGAACAAATAAACAAACGAGTTGATAATATTGTTGTTCGTAAATTGGTCAAAAATAGTAAAATAATTCAAATAGAAATAAAGTTCATTAATAAACTTGCCGAAAATTTAGGGAAAGTAAATAAAATAATGGATATTTTAGGATGGTATCCAACCTTTATTAATTATAAAAATGGTGGGATATATTCAAAGACTGTAAGTAAATTATTGGATTACCAAAATGTTATAATAATATATGATGCTAGGTATGATATGGAGGTTCAAGTAAATTCTCCTTATTTATATCATGTAACTCCGGATATTTCATATGTTAAAATAAAAGCTAGTGGTTTAACTCCAAAAACTCAATCTAAATTATCCAATCATCCTGGACGAATATATCTATTAGATCCTGAAGGAGATTCCGATATAAAAGGAACAGTTTTAGAAACTGCTATAGATGTTTTAAATAATTATGAAAATAAAGACAAAGTTAAAGATATGTATGTTCTTCGAATAAATATGTCTAAACTTAAGAAATTGAAATTTTTTGAAGACCCAAAATTTGATTTGGGAAATGCAATTTGGACGTATGAAAATATTCCTCCATACGCTATTGAAGTAGTAGATAAATTAGATATTAAATTATAAAATACAAATATGAATAAACAAATTGAATTCGGGTCGGAAGCCCGTACAAAGTTAATGAAAGGTATCGACACACTTGCCGATGCCGTTGTGGCTACATTAGGGCCGAATGGTCGAAATGTATTATTTACTGTAAATGGAGAAACAGTAAGTTCAAAGGATGGGATTTCTGTTGCGAAATCAATCACGCTAAAAGATCCTATCGAGGAAATGGGTGTAAAATTAATTCGCCAAGCAGCCTCTAAAACAGCTGAAAAAGCAGGTGATGGTACAACAACATCTACTCTATTGGCTCGCGAAATGGTTAAAACAGGTTTAACTCATCTTGCACAAGGTGTTAATGTAACAGAAATTAAGAAAGGTATTGATCAAGCAGTCTCTCAAGTAATTGATACGCTACGCAATCAGATCTCAGAGGATATTTCATCAGAAAATCAATTAGAACAAATTGCTACTATTTCTGCCAATAATGATATTGATACTGGTAAATTAATTGCAACAGCCATTGGTAAAGTAGGTATTGAAGGTATTGTTCATATCGAAGAATCAAAAACAGGCGAAACATATCTTGAAACAGTTGAAGGTATTCAATTCGAACGCGGATATAAATCACCGTATTTTGTTACGGACAATAACACAATGAATGCAGTATTAGATAATCCATTAATTCTTCTTTATGATGGACGTTTAACACAAGCAAAAGAGCTAGTTCCTATCCTCAACGATGTGTCTCAACAAGGTCGTTCTTTATTGATTATTTCAGAAGAACTAGATGGAGAAGCACTCGCTACACTCATTGTAAATAAGATGAGAGGTACCATTCGTGTATGTGCAGTTAAAGCACCAGATTTTGGCGATCGACGTAAGCTTATCATGGAAGATATTGCTATCACAACAGGCGGTATTGTAGTAAGTAAAGAAAAAGGTATGTCACTTGAGAAATTCAATAAAGACTGGTTTGGTCAAGCTCGTACAATCACAGTAGGTAAAGAAGAAACCACTATTGTTGATGGAAAGGGTGATGAAGATAAAATTACTCAACGTATCGAAGAACTTCAAAAACAAATCGATAAAGCACAATCCGCATTCGAAAAAGAAAAACTACAAGAACGTTTAGCTAAAATGGTTGGCGGAGTAGCAGTCATTCATGTTGGTGGAAATACTGAAGCAGAAATGCGCGAAAAGAAGGATCGTGTTGAAGATGCATTACATGCCACTAAAGCAGCCATTGAAGAAGGTATTGTACCGGGTGGAGGAGTAGCATTGTTGTTTGCTAGAGAAGGTATTACATATGAAAAAAGCAATCAAGCAGGTATAAATGTCGGTAAACAAATTGTCTATAAAGCTTGTGGTAAACCATTCTATCAAATATTAATGAATGCAGGTTATACTGAAAGTGAAATTTATCCAATATCGGCTGAAATAGGTAAGATGGGTGAAATTGATTCTAAACCTAGGTTTGGATATGATATTAATTCAGAAACAATTGTTGATATGATTAGCACAGGTATTCTTGACCCCTCGAAATGTACACGCCTTAGTTTAGTTCATGCGGCCAGTGTAGCCCAAACTATTCTTCTAACAGAAGTTATAGTAGCTGACTTACCAGACGATAAAAAACCTGAGATTGACCCAATGATGGGTATGATGTAAACAAAATTATAGCTTACCTAAAAAGGCACCGAGAATTACCAAGTCAAGCCTCTACAACTATAGGTTGCACGTAACTTGTGAGATGGGAGGGACGCCTCTTAAGCTATAAAATACAATATGAGTAAGAGAGTGGCAATCTATTCTGGTCGGCGTAATCCCGAATATCACTAAATGACAGTAAGTCTCGCACTAATAGGTTGACTCATATTTTACAAGAATTTCGGAGAATCGTTTGGTTTTCCGATTTTCTTTTTGTATATTTACGTATAAGATAAATAATTAATCAAGGAAATGAAATATGAAACAAATTATTATGAACAAAGTAAAATTTTTCGAATCAATTCAAATTTTTGTAAACGCTATTGGAGCATACGCTATAGGCTCATTCGCAGCCATGTATGATTGGAGAATAGCATTGATATTAATTCCGTATGTGTTTTTTGTAACATTTGCAATTATCTTTAAAAATAAGATTAAAGGTAAATAATGAAAGATAAATTACTTTACCGCATTGAAGGAACTAAGGGTAATTATTCAATATGGCTCGGAGGAGGTGGATATCCTTGGAATTCATGGCAGTTTGGTATTAAAACCAAGAAGGAATGTGATAAAATAATAAAACGATTAAAAGAAAATGAATAACAAGTTCTGTAAAAAAAATTATAGGTCTATATATTTATAATAAAATTACAGACCTATGAGAAAAATGTGTGCTAAATGTGGAGTTAATGAAAAATGCAATGATCATAATTCTTATTGTAGACCTTGCAAAAATGCAATGGATTTAAAATCTTATCATAACAACAATGATAAAAGAAGAAAATATGTTAAAGATTATTTAGATAAAAATCCCGAACGAAGAGAAAAAAACGTTTTATCAACAAGGAAATGGAGAGAAGAAAATCCTCATTATATAGCAGATTGGGTAACAGAAAAAATAAAAACAGATCCTCAATATTATTTGAGATCTATCATTAATTCCTCTCTTCATGGTTATTTAAAATCTTCCAATGATCAAAATCCAATATGGTATTTAGGATGTACACTTGAAGAGTTTAAAATATATATAGAGAACCAATTTGATGATAAAATGAATTGGGAAAATAGAGGCAGATTTGGATGGCATATAGATCATATAAAACCTGTTAATACATTTGATTTAACGAATGAAGAACAAATTAAACAATGTTGGAATTTTTCTAATTTAAGACCATTATGGTGGGAAGATAATTTGAAAAGGCCTAAAGATGGAAGTGATATATAAAATAACAACAATGATACAAAATAAAACCCACAGTCTTTTTACAGAAAAATGGAGACCATCCTCACTCAACTCATTCATGGGCGACGAACAACTCAAAGCATACTTTGCTAAAGCAATCGCCCAAAATTATATACAAAATTATATATTCACAGGCTCACCTGGAACAGGAAAAACGACACTCGCTAAAATCCTAATTAATAATATGGATTGTGAATCACTTATTATAAATATGAGTGATGAACGTGGAATCGATACAGTCCGCGACAAAATTGTAGGTTTTGCTTCAACAATGTCATTTAGTCCACTTAAAATAATAGTATGTGAAGAATGTTTAGATGAAAACACATTAGTTACTGTTTTGAGAAAAGGAAATATTCAACAGATTCCTATAAGAGATTTAAATGAAAAAAATGATCTTGTTAAATCATTTAATACTAAAAAAAATAGAATTGAATGGAAACCATTTTATCTGTGGGATAAAGGGGAACAAGAAACATATGAAATAGAATTTGAAAATGGAGAAATAATAATATGCACTCCTGATCATAAATGGTATGTTGAAGATGTTGAAGGAAAATTGAAAGTAGTTAAAACTATTGAATTAGAAGATTATATGGAAATATTTAATCCCAAAGCTTATATAGGAATAGATGGAAAAACTGAAAATAAAATCAATTAAAAAGACAGGTAATATAAATCATGTTTATGACATATCTGTAGATGGAAATCATAATTTTTTTATAGGAAATAAAGGGGATATATTGACTCATAATTGTGATAGTATGATGCAATCTGCCCAACTCGCGCTCAGAGCAGTAATTGAAACATTTTCATTAAATACTCGTTTTATATTCACTTGTAATTATATTGAACGTATTATTGAACCATTACAATCGCGATGTGAAGTTGTAAAAATTGTTCCTCCATCTAAAAAGGTAATTGCTGTTCATTTGGCAACCATTTGTGATGAAGAAGAAATACAATACAAAATTGAGGACATAGTAAAGATTGTCAATAAAAATTATCCAGACATCCGCAAGATGCTCAATTCTATACAATCCAGTATAGTAGATAATAATCTTGTTTTGAATGAGAGGATTGCTGTATCTTCTACTTATATGGAAGAAGCATTAGTTGAATTAAAGAAACCAAAACCAAGATTTCTGACTATACGTCAAATAATTATTGATTCAGGTGTAAATAGTTTTGAAGATATGTTTCGTTTTTTATATGAGAGAGCATCTGAATATTTGCCTGGTAGGGAAGGTATGATCGCTGTTTTAGTAAATGAACATGCGTTTCAAGCTATACAGGCCATTGATCACGAAATAAATGTGTCTTCATTAATATATAAAATAATTGAATTAAAATGAAAGATAAAAGACATTGTTGTAGAAATGGATATTGGTTTACAGTTCAACAAATAAATAATATTTCTCATTTATTTATCTATGACTCAAATCTATACCCAGATAGTGATTATAGAAGTCAAGAAGAATGGAGAAGGAGTGGTGTTGGGTTGTGCATACCTATTAATGATAAAGAAGATTTAAAAGCAATTAGTAAATTATTTAAATAATATAAGTTATGAAAAAATTAGAAGAATTAACAGAACTAGAGATCAAAGATTTGTCATACGATGACATTGAGTTATTAATTAAATTGCGTAAAGCTGAGGAAGGAGTTAAATTCATTACTCGTCCTATCGAACCCGAGCTACATCAAGTAGAAGATCCAGACATGATTGTTTATTCATGTAAAATATTGGGTGACAATATTGTATTTGGAGATATGAAAGATGTAACTGAAGCAGTTACTCTATTACAAAAGATCAACAAGAAATACAAGCTTGACTACAATTACAGTAAGACAGGAAGCGACAAGAAGTTTGCATCAACTGATTTAGATAAAGGGCTATATAGTGGAGAAACATTATATGACATTAAATCACAACGTGTATATTCAGTTGATTTATATAACAAGGTTGCTGATATTATTAGTGATAATGATAAATTGAAAAAGCAATACGAAAAGGAATTGAAAGAATACAATTCGTCTGTTGATGATGCTAAATGGATCGCGACTGAAATTAAAGATAGAGTATACGAGATTCAAAAGAAATATCAACAGTTGTCCGATTATTGTTATTATTTCAAACGTGATTATTTACCATTAGCTGGTGATGATGAGAAAATAGCAATGGCTTTTATCAATAAGGCATATTCATTAACAGAAGAACAACAAGAATATATTTTAGCTAATTATAAGGAGGTAAAATGAAAAATCTACCAAAATATAAGATAAATGAAATGAGAGTTAAACAAAATTTTAGCGCAAGGGATCTCATAGACATAAGCGACAGTCTTAAAAAGAATAATCAAATAGGTGATCCAACCAAAATATCAATAAATAAAAATATATGAACCAACCACAAATCGATTTAAGTCAATCTTCCGAAGTTCTTTCTTCAACAGGCGGACAAATTTTTCAAGCAGGATATGTACTGAGACGAGTATCTAAATTTCTAACCTTCACTGAAGAAGATGTGATAGTTCCCGTCCAAGTGTTCTATGACCCATTAACTATGGAGTTGGCCAAGGATTTATTGCATCCTGATATTAGACCGTTATATGACCATATCTAAACCTTTTGACTGGGTCAAAGAAATTACTTCCACCAAAACCCCCGCTAACCAGTTTAGCGAGGGAGAATGGAAGCTATTCTCTGATTTTTTTATCGCAAAGTCACTTTCAATGAACGCTAAGTTGCTTGAACTAGTAAACTACATTCAAGGGCTCAATGTTCAGGATAAAAAGCAATTATATACGATTTATTGTGAATTTTGCCCAAGAGATAATAAGTATTATCCATACCTCAAAAAATCAGCAATAAAAGAAAATACTGAATTGATCGATATATTGAAAGGATATTATGAATTGTCTGCTAGGGAAATGAAAGATGCATTACCTTTATTAGATAAAAATGTAATCGAAAGTATATTAACTGATCATGGTTATGATAAGAAGGAAATTAAGAAATTAATTAAAGGTCTTTGATTGTAAAATAATGTTTCGTATATTTACGTTATGAAAGAAAAGAAACACTACTGCATGAATGGATATACATTTAGTGTAGTTAAAACAGGTAATATATCAACATTATTTATTTCTGATAGTAATTTGTATCCAGACGAAGATTCACGTTCACAAGATTATTGGAGGTTGAATGGAGGTCTATGCATTCCTATCAATAATGATAAAGATTTAAAAGAAATTAGTAAATTATTTAAAATATAAGTTATGTCAATAAAAGAAATTCTCGATGAGATTGCTGCTGAAAGTAGCACTAACCAAAAAATGGTTATTCTTGCTAAGTACAAAGATAATGAATTACTTAAACGTGTAATTTATCTTGCTCATTCCAAACGTGTAAAATTCTACATCAAGCAGATACCTGAATATATTTATTCAGAAAATCATAATCATTCATTAGATGCCGCTATAAATAGTTTAGATATGTTTAGTAGCAGAAAATTAACAGGTATAGCTGCTTTGGAATATTTAAGAGATATATTAGAATCATGTATACCAGACGACGCCTACGTTATCGAACGCATCATAAGCAAAGATCTTAAAATTGGAATGGGAGGAAATATTAATAAAGTATTCCCTAAACTCATAGAAGAAACACCATACATGGGTGCAAAACCATTTGACACTCAATTGGTAAAAGATTTATTTAAAGGTGGTAAATCTGTGTTTTGTGATGTTAAAATGGATGGAAGATATAATAATGCAATCATCAGAAATGGAGATGTAGAATTAGAATCACGTTCAGGTGAAACAGTACTATTAGATAATGCTAAATTCGTAGAAGAATTATCTAAATTTCCTGATTGTGTTTTAAACGGTGAATTAACTATTGATGGTATTGAACGTTACAAAGCAAACGGTATGATTCGTTCAATGATCGATATTACATCAAAACAATCACAACGTACAGAAGAAGAACACGCCAAAAAAATAAATGCATTTGAAGAAGAAAACAGATGTACTTTTCAAGAAGCACTCGATAAAATTAAATATACTATTTGGGATACAATTACAGTGGATGAATATTTTGATCAACATTCCAATGTTCCTTATTGGGATAGATGGTCTAATGTATTAAAATATATTAATTATACTAGACCTAGTTTAGTAGTAGCAGTAGAGAAGATTAAAGTATCTACTTATGAAGAAGCGTTGATATTTTTCCAAAAATGTTTGGAAAGAGGTTTGGAAGGTATAATTGTTAAATCGTTGGATGGTAAATGGAAAGATGGGAAATTCAAAAACCAGATTAAAATGAAGTTAGAGATAGAAATAGATCTACAAATTGTTCAATTTAATAAGGGTGGTAGAGGTACTAAAAACGAACATACTGTTTCATCTATTACTTGTCAATCTTCTGATGGTCTATTGATTACAACACCAGCTGGCATCACGGAGGTCATGATGGGTCATATTAACAATCATCAAGAGGAACTGATGGGTACTATAGTCTGTGTCGAATGTTCTGGTATAACTCAAGACGTTAATGGTAACTACTCAACATTACATCCGCGTCTGGGATCTCAAAAATTCAGAACAGATAAGACAGTTGCTGATTCATTAGAGCAAATATTATCAATAGAATCCATGGCGAAGGGTTTAAAGTAATTTATAATTTTATAATCTCTTTTGTAATCTTCCATTATTTTATCATATGTATAATCGACATAATGGTTATTAATGATAAAAATATATTTAATGGATGAATTAGATAATAGTAAAATTTGTAAAAAATGTGGTATAGAAAAATCTTTTTCTGAATTCTATAAAAGGGAAGATTTAAAAGATGGATTGAATATATATTGTAAAGAATGTCATAAAAACCATTATGACGAAACAAAAGAGAAAGATCCAGAAAAATTTAAAGAATATAATAAAAAACAAGCTGAAAAATATCAAGTTAATCAAAAAATTATTTGGGAAAATAATGTAGAAGAGATTGAATTCAATAAACAATTCATTATACATAAAATATGCAGAAAATGTGAGCAAGAAAAACCTATATCTGAATTTGGAATACAGACAGGATCGAAGGATGGTTTCAATTCTAATTGTAAAAAATGTAATAATGAATTATCTAAATTATGTCATGAACGATGTCCAGAAAAGCATAGAGAATCAAATCGACGATATAGTAAAAGAAATAAAGAAAAGGTTAAGATTAACCGACAAGGTTTAGACAAAACTAAACATAACGAACATAATATGAGTAGATATTATTCAGAACCTGAGTTTAGAATTAAAAAGTTAGTCGGATCAAGGATATATCAGTTATTAAGAAAAAACAAGTCCAATAAATTTAATAAATCAGTTAAATATTTAGGTTGTCCTATTAAAGAATATAGAGAATATCTTGAACAACAGTTTCTCCCAGAAATGACTTGGGAGAATCATGGAAAAGTTTGGGAGATAGATCATATAATACCGTGTGATACTTTTGATCTAACTATTGAAGAGGAACAATATAAATGTTTTAATTATACAAACACACAACCACTTTTCAAAACAACAGAAATAGCCGAGTCATTCGGTTATATAGGATATATAGGTAATAGAGATAAAAATAAATCATAATGGGACGGATTAAAAAATACACGACAAAAGAGACTAAACTCGAATCTCGAAATGTAGCATCCAAGAAATACTACTGGGCTAATAAAGAAAAATGCGATAAAGAAGCAAGAGAACGATATCAGAAAAAGCAAAAGAATGAGTAAAACCAAACAACACGTCCCAGATATAATCAGACATGTTCAATCACATGTTCCAAAACCAGTAAACTATACTTTTCAAAAGAATATATCGTATTCTCAAATAAACATGTTTCACCAATGTCCACAAAGGTGGAAACTGATTTATAAAGATAAGAAGAGACTCTTCAGCTCTAATATAAGTACAGTATTTGGAAGTAGTCTCCATCTTGTTATCCAACATTACCTAACAGTCCTATTTAGTGAAAGTGGAGCAAGCGCAGACAGACTCGATTTAGAGGAAATGTTTCAAATAGCGTTCGCCCGCGAATATAAAGAACAATACGAGGCTAACAATAAACAACATTTCTCTTCAGCAGATGAAATGAATGAATTTTATCAAGATGCTGTTAAATTGTTGTATGATTTCAAGAAATATAGAAGCGCTCATTTCAGTAGGAAAGGATGGTATTTGGTTGGAATAGAGGTACCTATCACACTACCACCACACGCTGATTATCCTAATTTATTGTATTTAGGTTATTTGGATGTTGTGTTATATCATGAAGATACAAATACGATTAAAATTATTGACTTAAAATCAGCATCTAAAAGTTGGGGCGATTGGCAGAAGAAAGATCCAGCCAAAACTAATCAATTGGTTCTATATAAGAAATATTTCGCTGATCAATATAATTTTCCAATAGATAATATTGAAATTGAATTCTTTATTCTGAAGCGCAAGATATATGAAGAATCAGAATTTGTCCAAAAACACATACAAACATTCACGCCTGCTAGCGGTAAAAATAAAGTGAGAGTGGCTAGTGAATCAGTAAACACGTTTATTGAGGAATGTTTCAATATAGATAATACTATAAAAGACATAGACTACCCTAAAAATGTTACTAAATTGTGCGATTGGTGTCCATTTAAATCAACTTGTTTGAAATAGTATATAAATATATCATATGTATAATAAACCAATTAAAATTATACATTATGAGTAAAGACCAGTCCCTTACAAGTGTTAAATTAAATACTGAAATGTTCGATAACTTTAGAGTAGAAGCAATCAAAAGCAAGTTCTCTTTTCAGAAGCTGACAGAGCGTTCAATACATTTATTTCTTACAGATCCAACATATAAAACTATGATTCTTAATCATAATGATTTGTCTATGTGAGATATGTTTCGTATATTTCGCTAAATAAGAAAATAAGAAGTTATGAATGTAATATTTTTGGATATTGATGGTGTTATGAACTCGAATGATTTTTATCATAGAAAACACAACACGACTAAGATGAAGTTACATAGATTGTGGGTTAATATTAAATTAACTCCACAATGGATTATGACTGGTTCTCGTAGTAAAATATACAGCCTAGCTGATTATGTTTCACCTGCCTATACTAAAACATTCAAATATAATTTTAATAGACTGAAAGAAGATTCTGATCCATTAAAGTGGGAGTGGTTGACTGAGTTTTGTAATCGAACAAATACTAAAATTTGTATTTCATCTTGTTGGAAACATAGTTTTAATTCTAATCCAAATATTAATTTAGAATGGTGGGATGAAACATTCAATAAACTTGGGTTCAATATAGACACGTTTGTTGGTATAACAGGTAATAGAGGAGAATGTCGCGGAGATGAAATAAAAGCATGGATTGATAAAGTTAATTCTAATCAAAATACAACTCCATACGTTATTGATTCAGTAGACAAATACGCTATCATTGATGATTCAGACATGCTCCCAGAACAAAAGGATTCATTCTTCCATGTGGATGGTTATTATGGATTATCACCAAACACGTTATATAGAATAGGTAGACATTTTAATAAAACAGATGAATTTGGAAATCATCTTAAACCATAAAAATACATAAATAAGTTATGCCTGGTTGTAATCAATGTAAATTCCATCAAAGTCATTTGAATTGGAATGAAGATGGTAAGTTAGATAAATCTACTTATACTTGTGATAATGGAAAAACATTAGAAACAATTGAGTGGTGGATAAATAATGGTCATAAAATTGATATTCCATTAGATGACATGGATTGCTTTGAATTTACAGATTCAAGAAAATCGCTTAATTCAATGAGTGATAAATTAGATGAAATGTTAAAATTATTTAAAGAAAACAATAAATAAGTTATGAAAGCACGCGAAGATTACAACACACTACTCAACTCAGGTATGTTCTTTGAGTTTCATCCTGAACTAACCGGGATATGGAAAGAAGACCGAATGAAATGGTTTATTATTCAAGGTGTACTTACTGAGAGTTCATCTATGATTGATAGACTTAGAGCTATATTCGATAATGAATCTCAAGAAGAAATAATGGCTGACTGGGAAATGTCTCGTTATGGTTGTAGAAGAGCTATCAAAGATGCCCAATACTCTAGAGTACTCCATTACATATGTAATTTATCACTAGCCCTATTAGAATCAGAATTTGAACGTTTCCTTAAATGGGAAACAAAATATGAAGAATTCCAATACGATCATAGACATGTACAAACATCCAGTACTCTATTCAACACTTTGATTGATATCATAAGAGACAATTATAGTATTGATATTGATTCAGATAAAGACTTTTCAACTGAATGTTTTAGTGCTAAAGGATATGTATTTACATTGTTTGTTGGTCAAGGTGCGTTTTGGAGAATAGAAAAAGATGGTAAAACAATATTTCAAAATATGTAATTATGAAAGAACAACTAATATCATTCGAAACAGCCAAACTCGCTCATAAAGCGAAATTTAAAGAAGGTCAATTCTATTGTTATGGAGAAGATGGCAAAATGGACAGTATGTGGGGTCAAGATGATTGGATTACGTTCGGTTATTATGAAGGATCATATTTAGCGCCTACTCAGTCTGTATTGCAAAGATGGTTGAGGGATAATCATAGAATAAATATAGATATCGAAACATTAATGAATGATAGTTATATTATATACAGTTTTGATTTAGTATATATCCTTGAAACATTACATGTTAAACCATTTAAAGCGAGATATGATTCGTATGAAGAAGCACTCGAAGTAGGTTTGTTAGAAGCACTTAAATTAATCAAATAAAACATATGATCTCAATAAATATAATAATAGTAATTTTATTTATACATTGGATTGCAGACTTTGTACTTCAAACAGATAAACAGGCCAAAAATAAAAGCAAAAGTTTTTAGCATTAGTTGAACATACATTTGTATATTCTTCAATAATTGGATTTACATCATGTTTTTTCCTAAGCTATACAAATTCAATGATTCCAACAATTTTTATGGTAATCACATTTGCAACTCATACAATAATCGATTTTATAACTAGTAAAATAAATACTAAATTAGGTTTATAATGAAAGAAAATTATATCCCTCAAAAGGATAGAAGAAAAATTCTTCTAATTGGCGATGATTTACGCGCATATAGTGGCGTGGGTAGGATTCTGAAAGAAATCGTTATCCATACGTCCCATCATTTTAACTGGGTCGAGCTTGCAGGAAGTATAAAGACGCCAGATCAAGGTAAAATATTCGATATAAGTGCTGATATAAATAAAGAGGCAGGTATTGAGGACGCGTCTGTTAAATTATATCCAGTCTGCGATTATGGGACATCTCAAATATTAAGAGAAGTGATGAAGTTGGAGAAACCAGACGCATTGATGTTAATGGGTGACCCACGCATGTTCTTGTGGGTCTTCTCGATGGAGGACGAGATCAGGTCTAAAATTCCGATTATTTGGAATAATATCTGGGATGATGTTTTAAGTCCCGCCTATAATGGTCCATATTATGAATCAACTGATTTATTGATGGGGATTTCGAAGCAGACAGTCAATATAAATAAAATGGTATTGGGTGATAAAGCTAAAAATAAAATAATTACATATAATGCACATGGTCTTGACCATACCAAATATTTCCCCATCCCAGAAGATGATTCTAAATATATAGAATTCAGAAATAAAATATTAAATGGTGAAGAAATAGATTTCGTTATGTTCTTTAACTCGCGTAATATGCGTAGAAAACAAATTTGCGATAGTTTATTAGCATTCAAGTATTTCCTAGATGGTATTCCTTACGAACAAGCGCTTAAATGTAAGTTTATACTCAAAACAGAAATCGTATCTGAACATGGTACTGATTTAGAGGTTGTCCGCGAATATTTATTTGAAGAAAAATATCCAAACAATATAATCCTGTTACCACAAGTATTTAATGATACAGAACTCAATTATTTATATAATATAGCAGACGCTCAAATATTAATATCTAGTAATGAGGGGTGGGGGATGACCATTACAGAAGCTATATTGGCCGGAACTCCAGTCATTGCTAACTGTACAGGAGGTTTGATTGACCAATTGCGTTTCGAGGACGAAAACGGAGATTGGTATACACCTTCCAAAGATATACCGTCCAACCATAGAGGTACATATAAAAAACATGGTGAGTGGGCATTCCCAGTATATCCATCCAACCTATCAATACAAGGTTCTCCGTTAACTCCTTACATATACGATGATAGATGTAAATGGGAAGACGCAGCCGAACGCATAACGGAATTATATTCAATGACTAGAGAAGAACGCAAAGCACGCGGGTTGAAAGGACGTGAATGGGCTATAGGAGATGAAGCAGGTTTTACTTCGAAACATCAAGGTGAACGAGTAATAGAAGCATTCGATGAATTATTCAGAGTATTTAAGCCTAGAGAACGTTATGAAGTCGTTAATGCGAATGAATATAAAGGCAAGATGATTAACCATCCTATAATTTATTAAATATGATACTCGAAATAACAACCCCAAAAAGCACGCAAACGACATCGCTGTGATTATTGTGGACAACTCATTGAAATAGGAGAGATATATGAAAATCAAACAAGTGTTGGCGAAGGTAGTGTATATCATTGGAAATCACATATTTCTTGTCAAAAATTGGCTAATGAATTAGATATGTTTAAAGAATGTGATTCTAATATAGGTGTTACAGGCTATGATTTTCATGAGTTTGTTTGTGAAGAATATTGTAGTTTGTTGAATGGAGGTTTGGAGGATGTAAATAAAGATATTACATTCAAACATAAATTAAATTTTGTAAAAGATCATTATAAGTTATGAGTAAAAATACATGCGTTATTTATGGACCAATTGATGTATATGGAGGATATCCAGCACACGCGCGCGAAAAATGTAAAGCAATCATTGAGTTGCGTAAAGAAGTTTGGGATATAAAAATTATATCTTGTGGATGGGGAAGTTTACCTATGTCATTTTTGACAGACAACGAAGAAGAGTGGGGGTGGTTGAAAGAATATATTCTACAAGGTCCTCTTACATACAAACCCGACTATATGTTTTTTATAACTATACCAACTGAAAGTAAACCAGTTGGACGATGGAATTGCTCTATAAATGCCGGTATAGAGACCAACATGTGTGATGGATCGTGGATTGAAAGTATGAATAATATTGATATGACGTGGGTGTCATCAAATCATTCCAAAAACGTATATCAAAGTCTTGTATTTAATAAAGTAGATAATCAAGGTAAACAGCTAGGACAACTCAAATTAGAAAAACCAATCGAAGTTGTATTTGAAGGTAGTCAAACAAATATTTACCATCCAATACAAAACGCTGACGAAGATATATTTGATATAAGTAATATAAAAGAAAAATTCAACTTTTTATTTGTCGGGCATTGGATTGGGAATGACTTAATGAACGATAGAAAAAAGGTAGGATTACTGATTAAGCTATTCTATGAGACATTCAAAAATACAATCAACCCACCAGCCCTCATTCTCAAGGCGTCTGTTGGTACCTCAAGCTACATGAATAAGGACGAAATACTTAAGCGCATTCTCAAAATTCGCAAAACGGTTATAAACGAGTCATTACCAAACATTTATTTATTGAATGGTAATATATCAGATGAAGATATGAACAATTTATATAATCACCCTCGTGTCAAAGCAATGGTTTCACTCAGTAGCGGTGAAGGATATGGAAAACCTCTTCTCGAATTCAGTCTTGTCAACAAGCCAATCATAACCACAAACTGGTCAGGCCAACTCGACTTCCTCGACCCGACTCTAACAACACTTCTTCCAGGCGAACTCAAACAAGTTCATCCAAGCGCAGTAAATCAATGGATATTGAAGGATGCTA
>Ga0209083_1001329_pt1 | contig 28885 bp, 20 predicted proteins | sample AM7aDNAmetaG_FD_184132 | JGI IMG/M metagenome (GOLD analysis project Ga0209083, IMG submission 184132) | Freshwater microbial communities from Finland to study Microbial Dark Matter (Phase II) - AM7a DNA metaG (SPAdes) (version 3) | ecosystem: Environmental > Aquatic > Freshwater > Lake ...
TCGATAACAGAATCAAGAAGCGGGTGACCTGGGCAGAGAAAGGCTGCCAGCGGTTGTCCCTGCGGTGCGACCAGGGATTTTTCAAAGGCGATGCGCTCATAGCGAGGTAATACGGATTCACCGATACCGATCAGACGGTCACGGTTTCTAACTGGTGCCGGTACATGAGTGATTTCAAATCGGCGGGTCTCGCGTTGTTTTGCCTGGCCACCAAGAATCTTGAACGCTTCCAGAAAAAAAGACTCTATGTAGTGCGGCTGTAATCTGCGAGCATCGGCCCTTTCCATATCTTCGCGGATTCTATGTATTTTGGTCGCATCCATGGCGTCTTGCACCAACGCATGATCTTCAAGCAATGTTTGAAGATGGTTACGATCAAGTGCAGTATCAAGTATTGTGGTTAGAAAAGCTTTGGTTTCGGGCTTTTCTCCGTAACGGATCGCCTGAATGAGCAGGTCGCGTAACGACATCAGCTTGCCGTCAGCCTCAAAGGCGAGTTTACCCAATACGTCAAATACCTGACCGCCCAAGGCTTGGCGAGCCTGTTCAAGTTTTTCCAGGAGCTTGCGATAGACATCCCCTTCTCGGGTATCGTCGGCCACAAGATTCCAAAGATAGCAGACTTCTGTCTGGCCGATCCGGTGGATGCGTCCAAATCGCTGTTCAAGTCTGTTTGGATTCCAGGGAAGGTCGTAGTTAACCATCAGGTGGGCACGTTGAAGGTTAATGCCTTCACCCGCAGCATCTGTAGCAAGTAATACCTGAACGATAGGATCGTGCCTGAAAGCTTCCTGGACTTTGAGTCGATCTTCGCGGCCAATACCACCATGAATAATAACAACAGCCGATTTGCGTCCCAGAAATCCTGTGATCCGTTCTTCTAAATAATTGAGTGTGTCGCGATGCTCTGTGAAAATGACAAGTTTCTGGTGTGGTGAGGGTATTGGCGGAGGTATTGGGCCTGAGCCATAATGAACTCCTGATTCTGTTACCTGATTTCCGCACCCAGCTGGAGTAAAAATTTCACCCAGTAGACCGGCGAGCTCTCCCCATTTAGTGTCAGTGCCACTTCGGCGAACAATCAATGCGTTCGCTTCCAATCTCTTGAGGGTTTCGATCTCAATACGCAGTTCAGCAATCGAACGCGAAGCAGTGGCCTGATCGAGTATTTCCTCTTCTGCAGCTTCCACTTCGTTATCAGGAGCTTCATCGAGGTCTTCGAAAGATTCACTGTCAAATGTTGGTAATGTGAGAGATAACAGTGGCTCAATCTTACCGGCACGTTGGAGTAGTTCCAGCTCGCGCAGGCGGCTCTCCAATTTTTCTTTACGTCGACGTAAAGATTGATGAATGGCAGCAGGTGATGATGCAAGTCTTCGTTGGAGAATGGTTAAGGCAAAACCAACTGTACCTGCTCGCTTATCGTTCTCTAAGGCCTCAGCACGATTAAATTCCTGGCGCACATATTCGGTAACATCCTTATAAAGCGCTTCCTCTTGGGGTGACAAGTGGTAAGGTAGTGTGTAGGCAATCCGTTCAGGAAATAGTGGCGTACCGTCGAATTTCATCATGTTCTCTTTGACTACACGCCTCATCAAGTCAGAATAGAGTGTTGAATGAACGCCGTCGCGAAACTTGCCTTCGAATCGATCTCCATCAAGAAGCGCCATGAAAAGCTGAAAGTCCGCTTCCTTCCCGTTGTGGGGAGTTGCCGACATCAGAAGAAAATGGCGAGTCAGTGTTGAAAGTAATTGGCCAAGGCGGTAGCGCTTGGTATACTTTGTTTCACCACCGAAAACGGAGGCTGACATTTTGTGGGCTTCGTCGCAAACCACCAAGTCCCAGCGGCAATCAGGGGCTTGCAGCTTTAATTGCACATCCTCATTACGCGAGAGCTTATCGAGGCGGGCGATGACAAGGTTGGTTTCAAGAAACCAGTTGCCGGTGCGCGCTGCCTCCAGTTTATCATTAGTGAGAATCTCGAAGGGGAGGTGAAACCGCCGGTAAAGCTCATCCTGCCACTGCTCAGCCAAACTACCAGGGCATACTATCAGGCAACGTTGCAGGTCTCCCCGAGCTATCAATTCCTTTATCAGCAATCCAGCCATAATGGTTTTGCCTGCACCAGGGTCGTCTGCCAAAAGAAAGCGCAGCGGCTGCCGTGGCAGCATGGATTCATAGACAGCTGTGATCTGGTGAGGCAGTGGCTCAATATTGGAAGTATGCACAGCTAAAACAGGATCGAACAAATGAGCCAGTCGAATGCGCTGGGCTTCAGAAACCAGTCGGAATAGAGCACCGTCACCATCAAAACTCCAAGGTCGACCCTGCTCAACAATTTCCAGTCGCGGTTCGTCATGGCGATAGATCAGCTCATTGGCTACTTTGCCGTCATGTGTTTTATAGGTGAGTTCAAGTGCTTCAGATCCAAACCATTGGACACTAACAACAGTAACAAAAGCATCAGGCACGATCCCTCGGAGGGTCGTGTTGGTTTGTAGTTGCTCAAGTTTAATCATAAAAGGGAGTTATCTATCATGTTGGCATTCATTTCAAATGGATATTCCCCGATAGTGTTTGGTCACATTTTCACAAATTACGATAATTTAAATGTAATCTTCCCGATGCACAAATATAAAACCGAGTGCTTGAAAATGAACAAGGGCAAAATAATGGAAGGAGAGAGACAATAGTTGTCGGAGGTATGGGAAAAAGATGCTTTAAAAAAAAAGGGAAGCCTTGCGGCTTCCCTTTTCACAGAGAGCTATTCCAGATTTACTTGCCGGATGCAACAAGGGCGTTATAGTTTGCCTTGATGGTTTTTTCGAGATCAGCATCGGTGTGTGCGAAACTGGTGAACATCGCTTCAAACTGTGATGGAGCAAGATAGATGCCCTGGTCGAGCATGGAATGGAAGTATTTGCCATGCTTTTTAACATCTGCAGTGATGGCACTGTCGAAGTTTACGACCGGTGTTTCTGTAAAGAAGAGGCAGGACATGGAGCCGACGCGGTTCTGCACATAGTTCAGACCAAGTTTCTGCATGTTCTCACTGAAACCAGCTTCAAGTATTGCTGCTTTCCTTTCAAGTTCCGGATAAGGATCCTCTTCAATAAGGATTTTAAGGGTTTCAAGGCCTGCGGTCAATGCCAGCGGATTGCCTGAAAGGGTCCCTGCCTGGTAGACATCGCCAAGAGGAGCAACACGCTCCATGATCTCCCGTTTACCGCCGAAAGCTCCAACAGGGAGGCCGCCACCGATAATCTTGCCCATGGTTGTCAGGTCAGGTGTGACACCATAAAGACTCTGTGCGCCGCCGAGAGCAACCCGGAACCCGCACATCACTTCGTCGAAAATCAGCACAATGCCTTCTTTGTCGCACAGTTCGCGAAGCGCGGCAAGAAACCCGGGCTGAGGGGGGATAACGCCGGTATTGCCTGCGACCGGTTCGATGATGATGGCTGCAATCTTATCCTTGTTTTCGTTGACAAGGAGCCTGACTGACTCGATATCGTTGTATTTTGCATTGAGCGTATCCATTGCGGTGCCTTTGGTGACGCCGGGACTGTCGGGAGCGCCGAGGGTCAAAGCGCCTGACCCAGCCTTGATGAGGAAGCTGTCGCCGTGGCCGTGGTAGCACCCTTCGAATTTGATGATTTTATCGCGTCCGGTGTAGCCTCTTGCAAGTCGTACGGCTGACATGGTGGCTTCAGTACCGCTGTTGACCATGCGGACCATTTCGAGCGAGGGTACAATTTTGCAGAGGAGTTCGGCAATTTCAATTTCCATTTCGATCGGGGTGCCGAAGCTGGTGCCGATGTTTTTCAGGGTATATTCAAGCGCCGCCGTTATTCTTGGGTGCATGCTGCCGAGAATGAATGGCCCCCATGAGCCGACATAGTCAAGATAGGTGTTGCCGTCAACGTCGGTCAGGTATGCGCCAGACCCTTTAGCCATGTAAATTGGATTTCCACCAACGGATTTAAATGCCCGTACAGGAGAGTTCACTCCGCCGGGAATAAACTTCTTTGCTTTTTCAAAGAGTTCAGCTGATTTTGTGAGTTGAGGCATGTCGGACAATGCTGTTTAGGATTGAACAAGACGTTAAAAGAGTAATAAAATGCTCGGTCAAGATAGAAATACTCCGCAAGATATAAAACCTCAAAAACCGGGAACGAGATTATTCTTCAAGGGGTATACCCTGATGATAACGCGAGTGTTTTTGTCGGAGTGCAACATTATTGGTTCAATGATTTGTGTTTCATGGGCGGAAATTGCGTGCTATAGAAGCGGGAGGGTTAGATTTTGCTGGAGTGAATGGTGGGGAATGATAGTATTTTGTGCAATCAATAAAATTTATCAATTTCAGACTTAAGTCATGAGAGTTCAATAGTTGCTCCCTCCCCCATGCCAAAAGACAACATCGCCGGTCAAACGGAAGCCTGCCAGACGAGTTACATGCCAGCTCGAAGTATATCGGATTCACTGAGTCACCGCTACCGTGCCATCCTGAATTCCATGCCCAGCGGCTATGTTTATTGCCGTGTTCTTTATGACCAGGGTCGACCGGTTGACCTCATGCATGAGGAGGTCAATGTGTCATGGGAAAAACTCACCGGCATGAAAGATGTCATAGGACGCAGAGTTACTGAGGTCTTTCCTGGAATTGCCGAGTCCAACCCCGAGTTTTTTTCAAGACTTCTCAAGGTTGCAGAGACCGGAGTCGCTGATCAGTTCGAGTCTTACATCGATGCATTGGGCAAATGGTACGACAACAACGTCTACAGCCCCGAAAAAGGTAGTCTGGTCTCTATCATAGAAGATATCACCGAGAAAAAGCTGGCTGAAGATGCAGTAAAGCATAGCGAAGAGCGCTTCAGGTCACTGTTCGAAGAACACTCCTCAATCATGGTGATGCATGATGCCGAAGGCAATATTGTTGATGCCAATAAAGCGGCAGCCGACTTTTATGGATGGTCAGTTGAAGAGTTAAAGCAGATGAACATAGCTCAAATTAATCCCATCTCATTTGACGCCATCAAAATCACTCTGAAAAAAGTCCTTTCAGAAGGAAATTTCAAGTTTTTGTTTCGTCATCTCAAAAAAGACGGCACTCTCTGTGATGTTGAGGCCCTCTGTACAAAAATCAATGACGGCAGAAAAGATCTGCTCTATGCCATTATCAACGATGTCACCAATCAAAAGCGGTATGAGCAGGTTAATGCTTTCCGGATGCGCATGCTCCAGATGGCCGATAGTCATTCCACCGCAGAGCTCCTGACAGCCACGATTGATGAAGCTGAAACAATAACCGGAAGTTCAATAGGCTTTTTTCACTTTATTGCACATGAACAGAATGCACTCTCGCTGCAGGCCTGGTCAACCAACACCCTTCAGAACATGTGCAAGGCCGAAGGCAATGGCCAGCACTATCCCATGGATATGGCCGGAGTCTGGGCAGATGCCGTACGGGAGAAAAAATCAATCATCCATAATGATTACCCAATACTCATGCATCGCAAAGGCTTGCCGGCGGGCCATGCAGAAATCAAGCGTGAATTAGTTATTCCGGTTAACCGGGACGGAAAAATAGTGGCCATCATGGGAGTCGGCAACAAGCCGATGGAATATGGCGATAAAGATATCGAATGGTTGGAGAATCTGGCAAATCACGTCTGGGATATTGTCGCCAAAAAAATATCCGATGAGGAAAAAGAAAAACTTGCCACACAACTCCAGCATGCCGCTAAAATGGAGATGATCGGCCAGTTGTCTGCAGGTATCGCCCATGAAATTAACAATCCTCTCAACTTTATATCAATCAATGAACACAACCAGGAGAACGATTTTAGCGATCTGCTGGAGATGGTAACCGAATACCGCAGGATTATCGACAAATACATCACTGTGAGTGCCGACGCCGATGAGATAAAGCTGCTCCATGAAAAAGAGAAGAAGCTTGATATTGATTATCTGCTCGAAAACATACCCAAAAGTCTTGAAATGACAAGGTATGGAGTCGAACGCATCACAGCCATCACCCAAAGCATGCGGAACTACTCTTTCAAAAACGAAAAGGGTGGATTAATTCCATCAGATATCAACAAGGCTGTCAATGAATCCCTTCTCATAGCAAAAAGCGAATACCGCGATATCGCTACTATTGAACTGCATCTCGAAGCGCTTTCGCCCGTACTCTGCGACCCATCCATGATCAGCCAGGTCATCCTGAATCTAATCCTCAATAGCGCACAAGCCATCAAGTCACAAAACAGAAGCACCCCGGGCACCATCACGATCAGAACATGGGCAACAAGCGAAAGCGTTCTCTGCTCCGTCAGTGATGACGGGCCAGGCATCCCTGAAGAGGTCAGAGGACGTATTTTTGAGCCATTCTTTACAACCAAGGAACAGGGAAAAGGAACCGGCCTCGGCCTCAGCATAAGTTATGATATCGTTGTTCACAGGCACAAGGGAAGCATAACAGCCGACAGTTCAGCAGAGGGAGGGACAGTATTTACCATGACACTTCCGAAAGAACAGTGCTGAGTCTTCAATGTTCATTACTGAGTGATGAGAGGTGAATTGGGTTATAGGGCAGGGTGAAGGAAAAGGTACTTCCTGCCCCCTCTACTGATTCAACCCGAATCGTTCCTCCCAGCAATTCCACATAAGCCTTGGAGATGCTCAATCCGAGGCCAACTCCCTCATGGGCACGGGTCAGTGAGTTATCGGCCTGCTGGAAGCGCTCGAAAATCTTCTCTTTTTTGTCGGATGGAATACCTTTACCTGAATCGATCACATAAAATTCAAGAGTGTTCTTTTTTCTGGCATACCCAAAATCAATACTCCCCTCTGTGGTAAATTTCAGGGCATTCTGGATAAGGTTTATTACAATCTGGTTCAGCTTGACGCGCTGTCGGTTTCTATAATGCTCTCATCGTCCGAAAGGGGCGTGGTGCAGCGTAACCGTAATCCTTTTTTACAGGCTTCGAGCTTAAAAAAAGCCTCAACCTCTCTTAAAATTCCATTGACTGAGGTTTGGGTTATCTGGGGTTGCGCCTCTCTGGCATCGATTTTTGAAATATCCATGAGGTCATTAATCAGATTGAGCATACGCTGGCCGCTCTGATGAATGAGGTCGATATATTCGCACTTTTCTTCTCCGGAGAGATCAGGCTCTTTGAGCAGTTCGGAAAAGCCGAGAATGCCATTCATCGGAGTGCGTATTTCGTGGCTGATATTTGCCAGAAATGCGGCTTTTAATCGGTCGCTCTCTTCGGCAGCCAGTTTGCGATCGGTGATGTCGTGAATAATTGCGTAAAGAATCTCCTTGCCGTCAATCTCAATATTGTTACTGAATACTTCAACATCGCGAACTAACCCATCTGCTCTCTTATGGCGAAAGAGGAATTCGTTCTGTTTCGAGGTTTTTGCTTTCGCAAGATTCTTTTTTACTTCGTCGGGCGTAACGTTGGTGATCTGCTGTATACACATCTTGCGAAGCGTCTCGGTTGACCAACCATAAAAGGTAGCGGCGGAATGATTTGCATCAATGATGTTGCCTGTATCCGGGTCCAGAAGAAGCATGACTGCAGAGTGATTTTCAAAGAGACTTCTGAACCGCTTTTCACTTTTCATCAGCGCTTCTTTTTGCAGCTTTCGCTCGGTAACGTCATTAATGATGCAGTAAAAGATGCCCTGTCTATCGGCACTTTTGTGTAATACCAAAATTTCAACATCTCGGGTGGAGCCATCTGCCCGGCGGTGGAGAGCAGAAAAACGGTTATGCTGCAAGTTCATTACCTGTTTGCGTTCCGCCATCACCACTTCATGTGTGTTCATGGTGATCTGGCTAATATTCATTGCGCGCAGCTCTTCCACCGGCCAGCCATAAAAAGCCGCAGCAGCATGGTTGGCATCAGTGATATCACCATTGTTATCGACCACGACCATGACTGAGGAGTGTCCCTCAAAGAGCTCCCTGAACTGATCGCGGATGCTCTTTAGAGTGGCAATTTCCGCAACTTTGTGGGCTGTAATATCGGTAGCTGTACCGATCAGATAGGGAAGGCCGTTGATTATTATTCTTTTGCCGGCGAGCTGATGCCATACAAAGTCGGGTCCACCATGCAGAAAAACTCTTGCTTCTACCGTGTCTTCAGCACCGTGTCTGAGAATAGTTTCCATTTTTTCTAAGATCAGCGGCCGGTCGTCGGGGTGAATGGATTCTATGGCAAAGGTGTTCGGCATTTCACTCTCAGGTTTGCCGATGATAACATCTCGCTCGTACGCATTCCATACGACAAGTCGTCCTTCGGAATCAAGCATATAGAAGCCGCCAGGAATTGACTCGATGACCGCAGTGCTGAAAAGCTTCTGATGTATTGCCTCCTTTGCAACCATCTTTGTCTCGGTAATATCCTCTATGGTGATAAAAAGATGTGTCGCCTTGCCCTCTTTATCAGCTATGGGGGAAAAAGAAATTCGACTGAAACGGCCATCTCGCTCATTTTCAAGTACGCTAACATTGCCAGTACGAAGGGCTTCATCGGCTTTTGCTTTTCTGAGTTCACCCTCAGCCGGTAAAATTAACGCAAAAGCGTTTGTACTGATTATCTCGGGCACCTCCTTGGCGAACAGCGCACTAAACGCCTTGTTTGCCTCAATAATCGTGCCTTCACGATCCATAACAAATGATGGATTACTGAAGGTATCCAACACCGCAAGAAGTATCCGGTAGCGTTGTTCTATGGAGGAGTCGGAGTCGTTGCCGGTAGCGCTGACTTTCTGCATGGGGCTGCATTTTTGCTGTTGAGCTGAACCAGAACACCGAAAAAGTGATCAATTGCAATGTAGGGATTAATGCATAATGTAAAGCATACCGCTAACACCGACTCCCAGATCGGCGCAGTTTTGTAATTTCATGACCAGCGACATCATCATCACCGTCAAAGAAACGAATTCCACGAATCCCAATTCAGGAATTTCACCTTTTTTGCAAGATATAGTATTTTAAGGGTTCAATGGTTGCAGCATCAAGGACAACGCACTGAGCTGCAGATTATAATTTTTTGTTAGTTTTTTGTAATTATCGTTACCACCAAGGCCCCCCATGCCTCTCAATAATAGACCCCATGCAAACGCCGGAACACAAGGCGACTCAACATTGCTATCCTCGTTTCATTCCTTTCCTGATGTTGTATTTGTTGTCTCTTCCCAAGGCATTATCCTTGATGCCAATCAGGCTTTTGCTTCCCAGTTCAATAAAACCCCTGACGATTTTTTTGGTCTGAATGTTTTTGATTTTCTGCCACCTGAGGTAGGAACTGCACGAATGACTATGCTGCAAGAGGCTGTGCTCACCTCCAGACCGATCACCTTTGACGATGACGATCATGGGAAGCTGATACGCAGTACCATCTATCCGTATAAATCTCCCGAAGGCAACGTCGACCGGTTTCTTATCATCGAGCAGGATATCACTGGAATCGGACGGTTACTGAAAAAAGAGCAACTTTTCAGTCAGCAGATCATCGAATCTATTCCCGGCACCTTTTATCTCCTTGATGCAACCGGAAAGTTTGTCGCCTGGAACGACCGGGTGCGTGACAAGAGCTTTGGTGTATCAGAAGAAGAAATGCCTGAAACTTTCAGTCTGGATATTATACATCCGGAAGATAGAGATCGGGCCAGGAAAGTCATGGGGGATATCCTTAATAATAATGCGGAAGTTACTGAAGAATTCCGTGTTGTGCTTCAAGGAAGTTCTGATATCCGCTGGCGCCTCATGAACGCCAAAAGGATCATGATCGATGGTTCTCCTTATATTATCGGCACGGGTATCGATATTACGAAACAAAAATTAGCCGAAGAGGCATTACAAAAAAGTGAGGAGCGGTTCAGGACTCTTTTTCACAGCCAATCTGCAATCCAGGCTCTTCTTGATCCAGATACTGGCAAAGTGCTTGATGTGAATCAAAAGGCGGTAGAGTGGTATGGCTGGACGGCTGAAGAACTCAAGCAGATGTATACGAGAGACATCAACACTCTTTCGCAGGAAGAGATTATAAAAAGCCTGCAAACCGTCGATGCCGGACAACACAATAAATTCATGGGGCGTCACCGGAGGGCTGACGGGTCAGTCCGGGATGTGGAGATATATCGTAACAGGATAGATCTGGATGGAAAGGCGGTTATTCATGTCATTACTCATGACATTACCGAGCGCAAGCTGAATGAAAACGCTCTAAAGCGCAGTGAAGAGCGATTCAGGGTGATGTTTGAGAAGCATTCCGCTGTTATGCTGGTGATTGATCCTGATACCGGCAATATTATCGATGCCAATCAGGCTGCTGAAGACTATTATGGCTGGCCAGGAGAAGAACTCCGCAAGATGCAAATCCAGCAAATCAATACACTCACCCCTGAAGAGGTGATCGAAGCAATGCAACATTCCCGTTCGACTGCAAAAAAACACTTTTCCTTCCGGCACCGCAGGGCTGATGGTTCTCTTCGTGATGTGGAGGTGTTCAGCAATCCAATCAAGATCGACGGAAAAGTTCTCTTTTATTCAATAATTCATGACATTACCCAGCGCCTGCATGCGGAAGATCTTCAGAGGAAAAGTGAAAAGCAGCTGGAAAAAAAGTACCAGACCCTTATTGCCGCCTCCCCTGACGCCATCATAACGACTGACCTGGAAGGTATTATCAGCAGCGTTTCAGATGTCGGGCTTGAGATATTCGGCACAAACAACAAATCCGAAATTATCGGTCAGCCATTTTCAACGATTGTTTATCAAGACAATATTGCAATAATCGATGACATATTCGACATAACTCTCCATGAAGGGTTGATCCAAAACAGGGAGATTCTCTTAAAAAAGAAAAACAATACGGTCTATTCGGCTGAAATCAGTGCTGCACTTATCCAGGACCATAACGGAACACCATCATCCTATATGATGATCATCCGGAATATTTCTCAACGAAAAATAATTGAACGCGAACTCTTCCATGCCAAACGCCTTATCAGCCTTGGCGAAATGGCCTCGGGCATTGCACATGAGATCTATCAGCCAATCAATAATATCGGTCTTGTCGTTGATAAACTGCTGATGAATGCTTCAAAAAATGACTGGAGCTGCAAAAAGGAGATAAAAACAACGTCTGACAAAATTTTTGAGAACATCATCAGGGTTCAGACCATTATTGATAATATCCGCTCGTTTTCGAGCACCGACAATAACTACATCTCTTCGGTTGTCAACATCAATAAAAGCATCAGTAATGCCCTCCTGATGGTTTCGGAGCAATGTAAACACCGCTCAATCCTTCTTGAATTCAAGCATGAAGCGGAGCGGTTTACCGTTACCGGTAATATTTACAAGTTTGAGCAGGTCATTTTAAACCTGATCAGAAACTCCATCGATGCTCTTGAAGAGCGGAAGCAGATCAGTCAGTCGGCTTTTGAAATGAAAATCCAGATACGATCATTTCATGACAACGGTTCCGTTACCGTAAGCGTGGAGGATACCGGGATAGGGATCAGTGAAAAACATATTGAATACATCATGCATCCTTTCTATACCACCAAAGAGTCGGGAAAAGGCACTGGACTTGGTCTTTCGATAAGCTACGGAATCATCAAGGAGATGAACGGGGATATCAAGATCGAAAGCACTCCTATGAACAGGACACGTGTGGTTATTACTCTGCCGAAAAAAAAGGCTGTCAACGGGGGCACCACAGAATTTTGAACATTATGTATGCCGAGCTGGGGCTAGCGAACGATGAAATGTGTTTGCCTGTTTGTTTCTTAGGCAAGGTATTTGATGGTGTCTGGTTCCGGTTAACATAAGGGGTGTTCATGTTTAATAAATTGTTTATGAACAAGGGGTGGACGGTGTCCGCCCTTTTTACCATCTCGCTGGTCCTTTATGGTCTTGATTTCAGCATTTTCAGCAACTTGAGGGAAATATCAGTCAGCTTTCTCGGCAATCTCGCCTTTCTGCCCATTTACATCATTGTCGTCACACTCCTCTTCGAAAGGGTGCTCAGGGAAAGGGAGCGCCAGTCGGTCATGAGAAAACTGAACATGGTCATCGGTGTCTTTTTCAGTGAATTCGGCAATCGCCTGTTGAAAGAGTTGTCGGAACACGTGGTCGGAAGCGAGGAGCTGAAAACCCGCCTGCGTATGACCGGATCATGGAAAAAACAGGATTTTGAAGGGGCGCTCGAGTATCTGCGCCGAAGCAGCGTCAGTATCAGCATCGATAGTGACGCTCTCCCCTGCCTGAAGCAGTTCATGGTGGGAAAACGGAGCTTCCTTCTGAGCCTGCTGGAAAACCAGAATCTGCTTGAGCATGAAAATTTTACTGACCTTCTCTGGGCAGCGTTTCATATCGTTGAAGAACTCGGGGCCAGGGAGTCGTTCGACCGTATTCCTCCGAGCGACAAAGAACACATCAATGGCGACATCAAGCGGGTTTTCGGTCATCTGATCCGGGAATGGATCCTCTATATGCAGCATCTCAAGGAGGATTACCCCTATCTGTTCTCTCTTGCGGTTCGTCTCAATCCCATGATCGACTTACCGGATCCGGTGGTGTATCAGGACTGAGTGCTAAGCGTCGTTGATGACGCTGGTTGGGGCTCATCTTCAAGAGGGAAAGAGGAGAAAATGGCTTGAGTTATTCCAAAAGGAGTTGTGAGATGATGGAGAGGTTTTTGCTTGGCCTTGCATGACCAAAATGGAGGGAACAATAGTCCTGAAGCAGATTCCAGAGTGTTTCAATGTCTGCGGGATCGGCCTTGATTGAGTTTCCGGAAGGAAGGCGCGTTGAGGCGAGGGTGCGTAACAGGATGGCAAGACGCAAGGGGATGAGTTGTTTTTTTGCACTGCTCTCTCCTGACGCTCCGGGAAGGGCAAGTCCACCGGGGTTCATGACAAAATAGAGTTCTGTCAGCTTCATCGATTCAACGGCGGGCATGAGTTCCCTTCCGCTCAGGACACAGAAACGAAGGGAGGGCTGAAAGCCAAGCAGCGAGACAAAGTGCAACAGGAACCAGGTATAGAGCTGCTGGAAATCGATCCTGTTTGAGTAAAGCTCTTCAAGCGTTCCTGACAGCAATGTGAAAAGCGACAGGTTTTTTTCATTACCCTCTGTTGCATGCCGTACAAGGTCGATGATCCTGTACAGGATAGCGAATCGATCAAGGTCAGGAGCGGGAACCATCGGGCTTAAAATAAGGTTACCATCCGTGACAAGTTGAATGTCGCGATTGTTTTTTTTATAGAGCACCAGATCGACAACATTACCTGCGCTGAACAATCCGGAAAGCTTGTTTTTCGGGTTCCGTACGCTTTTGATGATCACTGAAATTTTACCAAACTCACTGGTGTAAAGAGAACAAATTTTGGACTGATCACGGTATTTGATTTCTCGTAATATCACAGCCCGGGTTTTGACGATCACGGCTTCAGCTTTTTTATTTCTGGAAAAAAAATTATATACCTTAACGAACAATAACAGTAAGAAAGAGATTAATCAAGGAGAAATAGAGATATGCCGACCTATCAGTATCGTTGTAACAATTGCGGGAATGAACTTGAAATTGTTCAGAAAATGTCCGATGATTCTTTGACAATATGTCCAAAATGTGAAAAGGAGAGCTTTGAGCGTGTGATTAGTGGTGAGGGGGGATTTGTGCTGAAGGGATCAGGGTTTTACAAAACAGACTATAACCCAAGCAAAAAAGATTCTGCTCCTGCGGCTCCTGCTCCCTGCTCAACAACTTCATGTCCGACCTGTCCACTGGCAAAATAGATTTCAGTGAAAGGCCTTCCGATCAGGGGAGGCTTTTCTGCTGTTGAAACGGATTTTCCTTTTCTCTCCAGACAAATTTTGACAGATTAATTTTTTTGTCACCACGGAAGTTCTCGGGGTATTGCTTCCCTTCGACATTTCCGCTCACTTTTACCCTTTTCAGAATGCCGCCGGTGAAGAACATCCGGATCATATCTCCGCTGGAATAGTTGATGCCTGAAGGTTTCCGATCATTGCCATAGAGGTGGTAGAGGCTTTCGGCCTGGTGGGAAAGGGTAATGCCAGTGATCTTTGAGTTATCGTTGAGCAGAATAACTATATTTTTTCCGCTGAATTGATCATAGACCATAGGGGAAAGGGTTAGGGTGTCCCGGGCTGCAAAAAAAGCATTGCCTCGTACCTGTATTTCATCAATACATCTGCGTTTTCCGCCTGCATCGAGTTCCTTGAGATGCAAAAGGATAGTGTCCCCGCTGATCTGCTGCCGGTTATGCCAGGCAATAGCGTCGTCGTTGAGCCATATCTGACTGGTTATTTTATTGACCACAGCTTTTTTCGATTTGCCGACAAGGGAGTTGTCGAGCATCCTGCCATGGACGTTGCCGTTTAATTCTCCAATTTGCTGATCGATGTAGTAGACTCCATTTTCACCAAAAATTTCAACACTCTTATCGGTCATGTGGACGTTTCCAGTAAGCACGATTTTGTTTTCCTGCTCATAACTGGTGGCGCGGTCACATTTCAGCGTCAAGTTATCGTGCAGAAAGAGCACATTGCCGATGACAGAACGGTATGACCCGGTTTCAGTCTCGCCACCTTCGATGATATCGGCGTGCTGGAGAATAATTTTCTTTTTTTCCGCCTGGAGTGTATTATGGTTCAGTACCGGGAGTATGAAGCTATAAAGCGCCAGAAGTGTGGCGGTGAATAACGTAACGGATATGACTTTTCGCATTGCGGAACATAATTGATGGCGTCTCGGGAAAGTGTTTCTTGTAATAATGTAACAAAGCTTTGTTTTTACTGTGAAAAAATTACTCCTCGTTGCTGGCGGCAGGCCAGGCAATCTTTTGCTTGCCCCTTTATATGATGTATTGAACAATCATAAGGCTTATCAGCCGCTGGCACTTTTTGCTGTCATGGAAGGTGGTGAACCGATCAGCAGCGATCTTGCAGCTTGCTTTGGGCTTGAAGAAGCTGCGCATTCCATTGTTGTTTCGTTGCCGCAAGGCTCTCCGATTGAACAACTTGCTGCTGTCTTGACCGGGATTGAAAAAATTCTCATCAGTGAACAACCGGATCTTGTCATGGTGTGCGGAAACGATAATGCTGCGCTTGGAGCGGCCATGACTGCTGCAAAGCTTGGCATGACGGTTGCCGCGGTTGATGCAGGGCTGAGGAGCTATGATCGTTCGGATAGTGAAGAGATCAACCGTATTGCCATTGATGCCATGGCCGAATATCACTTTGTCAGCGAACACAGTGGTGAGTACAACCTGATCAATGAGGGGGTAGCTGATGAAAAGGTCATTTTTACTGGCAACCTTTCAATCGACAGCCTTGTCAAATTGATGGAGCAGGCAAACAAACTGCCGGTATCCAGAGCTCATGGTTTTCGTCCGAAGACTTACGCTCTGGTGCTCCTGAATCCCGAAGGTCATTTCACCAGAAAAGAGCCGTTGGAAATGATGCTCAGGCTTCTTAAGGATATTTCCGGCAAGAGTACCGTTATCCTTCCGAAGTGTACCGTGTTTGATGATCTTCTCATGCAGTATGGTTTGGGCAGTGCGTTGAGTGAGATAGAGAATTTGAAGGTTGTTGAACCGCTGACCTATGCCGGATTGCTTTTGGTGCTCCGTGATGCTGCGATGCTTCTGACTGATCTTGAAGAGCTTCAGTCGGAGGCTACGGTTATGAATGTGCCCTGTCTCACGATGATGGAGTCATCGTCTCGCCCTGTGACTATAGAAATTGGCACCAATGTTCTTGTCGGTCTCGATGAGGAAGATATTATCAGTCGCGTCCACGATATCCTTCATCATGGAAAGCAGAAGCACGAATCAAACCGATCAAAAATTCCTGAAAAATGGGATGGAGCTGCTGCCGCACGCATTGTCGCGGCGCTCGACCGGATTTTATAACCGTATAGATGTTATACTTCGCGCTCATCAATAAAATGGAAAAGGTCAATGGAGTGCAAGATCGTAGATGACTTTTTTGTTCTGATTGCGGATCACCATACGATTGCTTCGGAGTTCCACGGTGCCGCAGGTGAAATCGGGGTGTTCGTGCCGGTTTATGAATGCCGGAAGGACAACAAAGTGTATGCCGTTTTGTAGCGCATAGCCGCCATAATGATAGTGGCCGCTGAGACAAGCCTTGACAGCGGTGTAGGATGCAAGGATATCGACTATCTCCTGATGGTTCCAGAGGAGGCCGTGTTTAGAGTCGGTTGTTTCGGGGAGCAGCGGGAAATGGCAGATCATCATTACTTTTTCATCCCCGCGTTCTGCGCTGTCAAGTTCATTTTTCAGCCATATCTTTTGGCGAAGGCCCACGGCTCCGCAGTAGTTGTGTTTTTCCGGCTGCGCGAGGAAGTATGCAAGGGTTTGACGGTCTTCAGGAGTTTCCGGTTCATACTGTATTGATACATCCATGCCGTCAAGCACGATAAAACGAAACCCTTTTGCGGTAAATGAATAACTTGGGGCCTGCAGGCCAAGAGCGTTCAGCAGCTGTTTTCTCTGTACGGCAAGGCAGTGGTTGCCGATGACATGGTGGATGGTTCCAGTAAACTCTTTGAGTATAGCGTTGGCCTGCAGGAGTTCATCCTGGTTATGTTCTTCACTTCCTTTGATCAGGTCACCGAGCTGCAGCAGAAAATCAACACGGTTATTGGAGCAGTTTTCGAGGCATGATCGAAGGTCTGCGGCAGTGGTCATGGCTGCCGCAGGTTCGGTTGTTGTTGAGAAGTGAATATCGGTTATGATGCCGATACGGAGGATCGATGTGTTCTGAGAGTTTGACATCAGTCGCCGAATTCGGAGAGATATTTTTCCATAAATTCGTCAAGGTCTCCGTCAAGGACGTTTTCGACATCGAACCGTTCATAATTGGTTCTGTGGTCTTTAATTCTCCGGTCATCAAGCACATAGCTGCGAATCTGGCTCCCCCACTCGATTTTTTTCTTTTTGCCTTCGATTTCCCGCTTTTTTGCCTCTTCATCGTCACGCTGACGCTGGTAGAGCTGGGCCATCAGCATTTTCATGGCACGTTCCCTGTTCTGGAACTGTGAACGCTCTTCCTGGCAGCCAACAACAATTCCTGACGGGATATGCTTTATGCGTACGGCAGTCTCAACCTTGTTGACATTCTGGCCCCCCTTGCCTCCGCTGCGGAATGTTGAGAGTTCGAGATCCTCTTTGCGAACGTCGATTTCAACGTCGGGAGGTGCTTCGGGGTAGGTGAAGACGCTGGCAAAGGAGGTGTGACGTCTGGCGTTCGCGTCGAAAGGAGAGACTCGTACCAGCCGATGAACGCCGTTTTCAGCTTTCAGATACCCGTAGGCGTAAGGGCCCTCTATTTCGAGAGTTGCGGTTTTGATGCCGGCACCGTCGCCTTCCTGGTAGTCGTCGGTATAGATTTTAAATCCTTTGCGTTCAGCCCACCGCATATACATACGATAGAGCATTTCCGCCCAGTCCTGTGCTTCTGTTCCGCCTGCTCCGGCATGAATGGTGATGAGGGCATTGCCGGCGTCATCCTTGCCTGAGAGCATGTTTTTAAACTCGATGGCTGCGATGTCGTGCTCAATTGATGTTATGGCGGTTGTGAGCTCATCAGTGAAGGATTCGTCTTCAAGTTCCGAGGCAATGTCGAGTTCATCCTGACATAGGGCGGCATGCCTGGCTATTTTATCGTATCCATCGCTCCATGACTTATGTTCGTTCAGCTCTTTTAATATTTTGTGAGCCTCTTTCTGGTCGTTCCAGAAGGTTGGATCGGTTGAGATTTTTTCAAGGTCATAGATTTTTTCTTTGCGTTGATCGACGTCAAAGATACCCCCGTAACTGTTCGAGGCGACGATGAATCTCCTGCAGTCTTTCTTTTTGTGGTTCAAACATTGTTGTATCTGCTGGTTGTTGACAATAACATGGAATAAGCACTCTCAAAGAACAATTTTTTTCAGGAGAAATCAAAAAGGGTATCAATGTTTAAGTTTTAATGGAGCCTTTGAAATTAGAAGAGTATCTGAGTAAAAAAGTAATGGAGTTTTCATATTTTCCTTTCTGTGAAAAAAAACAGGGAGCCCTACCGGAACTGTTTACGCTTCGTTTAGTGCTGGCAGAACAATGACCCGAATCACCCCGGGCACCAATTAGATAGATCCTGAAGATGAATCATACATTCAGACGGGCAGTTCCCCATTATAGCGATCAACAGCTTGATGGCCGTCAACGCGTTGTTATCGAAAATGTTTCTCCCGAACTTGACGGGGGTAAGTACTTTGCAAAAGCAGTAGAGGGAGAGCGTCTTGTTGTTGAGGCAGATATTTTTGTTGATGGTGCCGATACAATTTGTGCTGAACTCTGTTTCCGACCTGCCGGTCGAACGGAGTGGCAGCGCTCTCCGATGGCGTCGCAAGGTAATGACCGATGGCAAGGCTCGTTTGCCGTTGGGGCTCCAGGCATCTATGACTATACGATTGAAGCGTGGGTTGATCATTTTCTCACGTGGCAGAAGGGACTGGCCAAAAAGATCGAGGTTGGTCAGGATGTTTCGCTTGACCTTCAGATCGGGGCTATCTTTGTCGACGACGGAGCTGCAAGAGCTGGACAAGCTGATGCTGCGAAGCTTACCGCATACACGGCTCTTCTTCGATCGCAGGAGAGGGATGAGGCGGCCGCTGCTGCGCTTGATGGAAATCTCGAACAGCTCATGGGCATGTATCCCGATAAGGCACACGCTACCGTCTATGAAAAAGTGCTCGGATTGACGGTTGAGCAGAAAAAGGCCGGATGCAGTGCCTGGTATGAGCTTTTTCCTCGTTCATGGAGTACCCTGCCCGGTAAACACGGGACGTTCAACGATTGTAAACGGCTTCTGCCTCTGATTGCAGGTATGGGGTTTGACGTTATCTATTTGCCGCCCATTCATCCGATAGGCTATACCAAGCGCAAGGGCAAGAATAATGCTCTTGTTGCCGCTCCGGACGATCCGGGAAGCTGCTGGGCTATCGGCAACAAGGATGGCGGGCATAAGGCCGTTCATCCGGAACTTGGCACCATCAAGGACTTTACTGCTTTTGTAGCTTCAGCGGAGGAGCACGGTATTTCTGTGGCCCTCGATATCGCTTTTCAATGTTCACCTGATCATCCTTATGTCAAGGAACATCCGCAGTGGTTCAAGTGGCGTCCTGACGGAACGGTGCAGTTTGCTGAAAATCCGCCAAAACGATATGAGGATATTCTGCCCATTGATTTTGAATCAGCCGACTGGCAGAATCTCTGGCTTGAGCTGAAAAGTATTTTTCTGTTCTGGATTGACAAGGGTGTGAAAATTTTCCGTGTTGATAATCCTCATACCAAGGCGTTTCCTTTCTGGGAGTGGGTTATTGCGTCGATCAGGGCGGAGCATCCTGATACCGTCTTGCTTGCCGAGGCGTTTACCAGGCCGAAATTAATGGCCAGGCTGGCCATGGTGGGCTACAGTCAGTCCTACAGTTATTTTACCTGGCGCAATGCCAAGCATGAGCTTCAAGAGTACCTGAATGAGCTTACTTCATCACCACTGAAGCATTTCATGCGCCCTAATTTCTGGCCGAATACACCTGATATCCTTCATCATGAATTTCAAGGCGGTGATAGAAGCAGGTTTATTATCCGACTGGTGCTTGCGGCAACTCTTTCATCGAACTACGGGATGTATGGCCCGGCTTACGAGCTTTGCGAGCATATTCCTGTTTACGGAAGCAAGGAGGACTATCTTGATTCCGAAAAGTATGAAATCAAACAGTGGGATCTCGATCGGCCCGGTAATATCAGGGCTGAGATTACACGTATCAACAGGATCAGAAAGGAGAATGCCGCTCTTCAGCAGACCAATGATATTACTTTTGTCCGCATCGAAGCTTCGCCGGGTCAGGAAAATGACCAATTGATGGGATATGTCAAGCGCTCCGATGATGGCAGTAATATTATTCTTGCAGTTGTCAGTCTTGATTCTTCGAATACCCAGGTGGGCTGGCTCCGATTCCCCCTTGAGCTGTTCAATCTTGCGCACGATTATCCGTTTAAGGTCGAGGATCTGCTCACTGGCATTCACTATGATTGGAATGGTGAATGGAACTATGTAGCAGTAAATCCGGGGATCATGCCTGCGCATATCTTCAGGATAACGCTCACCTGATGTTTATTTTCAGGATAACTTATTATCAATATTCACTTTATCCCTAACTGACCATATTTATCATGTATCAACCCGAAAAACTCTGGTACAAAGATGCCATCATTTATGAAGCGCATGTCAAGACATTTTTTGACAGCAACAATGACGGCATTGGAGATTTTCAAGGATTGCGCCAGAAGCTCGGTTATCTGGAAAGCCTCGGTGTTACAGCCATCTGGCTGCTTCCCTTTTATCCTTCGCCGTTGCGTGATGATGGCTACGACATTGCTGACTATATGACTGTTAATCCCGATTACGGCACTCTGGAAGATTTTAAAGAGTTTCTTAATGAGGCTCACAGTCGTGGCCTGAAAGTTATTACTGAACTGGTGGTGAACCATACTTCTGATCAGCACGCATGGTTCCAGCGCGCGAGAAAAGCTCCTGCCGGTTCGCCTGAGCGGAATTTCTATGTCTGGAACGACGATCCGAACAAGTACTCTGAAACCCGTATTATTTTTCAGGATTTTGAGGCTTCCAACTGGACGTGGGATCCGGTTGCCGGTCAGTATTTCTGGCATCGCTTCTTTCATCACCAGCCCGATCTGAATTTTGAAAATCCTGAAGTGCATCAGGCACTTTTCGATGTGCTTGACTTCTGGCTCGGCATGGGCGTTGACGGACTCAGGCTTGATGCTGTTCCCTATCTCTATGAAGCCGAGGGCACCAATTGCGAAAACCTTCCCCAGACCTACGAGTATCTGAAGAAGCTGCGTTCATACGTTGATGAGCATTACCCGAACCGTATGCTGCTTGCCGAAGCCAATCAGTGGCCCGAAGATTCCGCAGCTTATTTCGGCAAAGGCGACCAGTGTCACATGAACTTTCATTTTCCTTTGATGCCAAGGATGTATATGGCCCTTGCCACCGAGGATCGTTTTCCCATTATTGATATTCTTGACCAGACACCTGAAATACCTGAAGGGTGCCAGTGGGCATCGTTTCTGCGCAACCATGATGAGCTTACCCTTGAGATGGTGACGGACGAGGAGCGTGACTATATGCGCAGGGTTTATGCGAACGACCCCAAGGCCCGCATCAATCTTGGCATCCGCCGCCGTCTTGCGCCACTGATGAACAACGATCGACGCAAGATTGAGCTGATGAACATCATGCTTCTTTGCCTGCCGGGAACGCCGGTACTCTACTACGGAGATGAGATCGGTATGGGTGACAACTACTATCTTGGCGACCGTGATGGTGTGCGTACCCCGATGCAGTGGAACTCCGATCGCAATGCCGGCTTTTCGCGCGCCAATCCCCAGCAGCTTCTGCTGCCTGTCATCATCGACCCTGAATACCATTATGAAGCACTGAACGTTGAGGTGCAGGAAAGCAATGTCAACTCCCTGCTCTGGTGGATGCGTCATGCCATTTCCACAGCCCGTCGCTACAAGTCACTCAATCGCGGCACTATCGAGTTTCTGCAGGTCAGTAACCCCAAGGCGCTTATCTTTATCCGTCGCTATGAGGATGAAACCATGCTTGTGGTCATCAATCTTTCGAGAAATGCCCAGGCGGTCATGATTGACCTCTCAGTGTTTGAAGGGTATATTCCCGAAGAGGTATTCAGCATGAACCGCTTCCCGAAAATCCGGAAAGCTCCTTACATGGTCGCACTCGGTGCCTTTGGCTATTTCTGGCTGAAGCTTGTCAAGGATACCGAGGATACCGCTTCACGCAGTTCGCTCGAAAAACCGGTTGCCAATGTCTCCCGCTGGCAGAGCCTTTTTGCCGGAAGAAGCCGTGAATTGTTAGAGACCAATGTTCTGCCTGAATATTACAAGGCCAGCAGATGGTTCGGCGGCAAAGCTCGAAATATCATGCGTATCTCTCTTGTTGATACGGTACCTGTCGCCGGCATGGATCAGGCAAAGCTGCTGATGACAGAAGTGCGTTACTCAAGCGGTGAAAACGAACTCTATCAGCTTCCGGTCTCTCTTTCGCCGATTTCGGCACTCAGTTCCTCTGACGACAACTTCTTTAAACGGGTCATTGCCCGTGTTGTTGTTGGTGGGGATGAATACTATCTCTGCGATGCTACGTTTGATAACCGCTTTCTCAGTCAGCTTTTCAGCCTTGTAACGGGGAAAGAGGGTTGGCAGGGCAAGTCTGGGCTTGTTTCCGGACTGAAAGCAGCTGCTCTTGATTCTGTCATTGAAAAGAGCAACGGTCGAGAGTCAGAGCCTTCCCTTATGGGCATTGAACAGACGAACACCTCGATCAGGTTCCACAAGGATCTCTGTTTCAAGCTTTATCGCCGAATCGAAATCGGGATATCTCCTGAAGTTGAAATGTGCAGTGCACTGAGCACCGGAACTACCTTTAAAAACCTGCCGAGCTATCTTGGTTCACTGAACTATGACCAGGGTAGAGTCAACCGCTATTCGCTCGGTATTCTGCAGACTTATGTGAAAAATGAAGGTGATGCCTGGCAGCTCTCACTCGGCCATGTGAAGCGCTACTATGATGATGTCCTGGCCAAACTCAATACAGGTATCTCTCTTCCTCTGCTTCCGCTACTCAGCGGAAACCCTGTGCAGATTCCTCAACTCATGCATGAGTTGCTTGGTGAAGCATACCTTGGGATGATTGAAAAGCTTGCTGAGCGGACCGCCGAAATGCATCTTTCACTTGCTTCGCTTGACAGTGATCCGGCGTTTGCTCCAGAAGCATTCACGACGCTTTACCAGCGTTCAATTTATCAGGCAATGTGCGAACAGGTTAAACGCACCGTGATTCTTATCCGTGAAATCATCCACTCACTGCCTGCCGAGCAGCAGGAGCTTTGTTCTCTTCTTCTGCAGAAGCAGAAAGTGATTCTGCAGCAGTTCGACCCGATCAGACGGGAGAAAATCGATACCCTGAAAATCAGGATTCACGGTGACTATCATTTAGGTCAGGTGCTCTTTACCGGCAAGGACTTTGTTATCATTGACTTTGAGGGAGAACCGGCCAGACCCGTTTCTGAACGCAAGATCAAGCGCTCAGTTTTCAGGGATATCTCAGGCATGCTCCGCTCGTTTGACTATGCGGCATTCAATGTACTGCAGAAAACCCAATCGGTTTTCCGTGCCGAAGAGTGCCATTCCCTTGCGCCATGGGCTGACCGCTGGAGCTTCTATGTCGGACAGCATTTTCTTGACAGTTATTTCGAAAAAACCAGGGGGAGCGACATTGTGCCTCAAGAGCCGATACAGAGAGAGCACCTGATGCGGGCTTATCTGATGAACAAGGCGGTATATGAACTGAATTACGAGCTCAACAACCGTCCTGACTGGGCAGGGATTCCGCTCAGGGGAATTTTGAAACTTCTGGAATTGTAATTGATCTCAATAGGCTGTTATGCAGGAAGGTATCATTCAGAGTTCTCTAAGCGGGCGGTACCTTCTTCGGCCACCATCAGACTCCGGTGCTGCCCCGCTTCTTGCGGGGTTTCACGGTTACGGTCAGACGGCAGAGGATGAGTTCAACCTGCTTTGTTCCATTCCCGGCGCTGAACGCTGGTTCTGCTGCTCCATCGAAGCACTTCATTACATCGACACCCCTGCAGGCATTCATGGAGCAAGCTGGATGACCACGCGAGATCGCGACCAGCATATCGAAGAGAATGTGCGCTATGTCGATGCCGTCATTGAGCGTATCAGAGTACTCTATCCTGTGAACGACACCCTTTGCTTTCATGGCTTTTCGCAGGGTACCGGCATGGCTTGTCGTGCGGCACTGCTTGGCCGTCATCGGGCAGAACATGTCATGCTTCTTGGTGGCGACATTCCGCCTGAACTTGCTGTGAACGATCATATCGGCAGGGTGCATCTTGCTCGAGGCAACCGTGACAGGCTTTATTCTCAGGAGCGGTATGAATGCGATATTGCAAGGCTTCAGGATAGCGGTATCGCGTTTGTTACCAGTGAGTTCACTGGAGGTCACCGGGCAAATGAAGCATACTTTAAAGCTGCAGGGGGATTTCTGGAAGGGGCATAGCCATGGATTATTGTTCCTTCGCCTGCTTCCATAGGTCATCAAGTTCTTCGGGGGTATACTCTGGCCAGTTCCGGTCTGAGGCCTGCACTTTTTTTTCAATGTTCTGAAAGCGGTCTATAAACTTGTTGGTTGCTTTCCGGAGGGAGTCTTCAGGGTTTGCGCCAAGGAATCGGCTGTAGTTGACAATGGTGAAGAGCAGGTCGCCGAACTCATCTTCCTTTTCTTCTTTGCTTGCTGCATTTTTCAACTCTTCGATCTCTTCGGCAAGTTTATCAAGGACGCCCTCGTCGCTGGGCCAGTCGAAGCCTACGCCAGCTACTTTTTTCTGCACGCGGTAGGCCCGCAGAAGTTCAGACATGGAGTTCGGTACTCCGTCGAGCAGGCTCTGGCGACCTTCCTTAAGCTTCAGGTTTTCCCAGTTTTTCAGCACTTCCAGTTCGGTGTCGGCTACTGCATCGCTGAACACATGGGGGTGGCGGCTGATGAGCTTGTGGCAGAGAGCTTCGAAAACATCGGCAAACGTAAATGTTCCTCTCTCCTCGCTGAGCAACACCTGAAAAGAGAGATGCAGAAAAAGATCGCCAATCTCTTTTTTCAGTTCAATTTCATCATGCTGGTCGATGGCGTGAACCAGTTCGTAACTCTCCTCGAGCAGCAGATGGGCCAGCGATTCAGGAGTCTGTTTCCTGTCCCAGGGGCACTCCTGCCTCAGAACTTTTACAAGGCTCAGTACCCGTTCGAACTGTTCCTGAAGAGTTCTCTCTTTCTGGGCGATTATCTCGGCTTTTAACTGCTCTATCGAACGTTGTTCAGGCATAGGTCAATGGGTGTTGTTCATTATCTTTCAAGGTGACTCTGAAGTTACTCTTTCTTGATGGTATTCCTTATACTTCGATAAAACCCAGAAACAGAGGTTTCCACTATGTCTACACCACGCTTACAGCCCGAACAGGGTGAACCGATTGCCGCTCTTGCCACACCGGTTGGTATTGGCGCACTCGCTGTTGTTCGAATAAGTGGCCGGGGAGTTTTTGCCATAGCCCAGAGGGTGTTCCGTAAAAAGAGTAATCCTGCATTTCTGTTTTCGCAGTCAAAAGGGTTTAGAGCGCATTTCGGGATTGTCTATGACCGTGAAGGGCTGATAGATGAAGTGGTCGCCCTGGTGTTTCGTGCGCCGAACTCGTTTACCATGGAGGATATGGTTGAGTTTAGCTGCCATGGAGGGCCGGTTGTTGTCAAACATATTCTGCAGGTTCTGCTTGACGAAGGGTGCCGGTTAGCTGAACCCGGAGAGTTTACCCGGCGCGCATTTCTGAATGGGCGCATTGATCTCCTGCAGGCTGAGGCTATCGGCGAGATGATTCATGCCCGTTCGGAGTCAGCATTCCGGACTGCAGCAACGCAGATGCAGGGTACGCTCTCTCTGCGCCTGGATGCCATGCGTGAAGAGCTTTTGCGCTCCTGTGCATTACTGGAACTTGAGCTTGATTTCAGCGAGGAGGATGTTGAGTTTCAGAGTCGCACGCTGCTCCAGGAAGAGCTCAATATTCTGCAGGCAGAGCTTCGCCGCCTTGTTGATTCCTACCAGCAGGGGCGGCTTATGAAGGAAGGGGTTGCAACAGTGATAGCCGGCAGGCCGAATGCCGGCAAGTCGACCTTGCTTAATGTCTTGCTTGGCGAAGAGCGCTCTATTGTGAGCCACATGCCCGGTACGACACGCGATTATATTGAGGAGTGCTTTCTTTACGAAAAAACCATGTTCCGACTCACTGATACGGCAGGGCTTCGTGAAGGGAGTGACGATATCGAGCACGAAGGCATCCGCCGCAGTTACAGAAAAATATCCGAGGCTGACCTGATTCTTTACCTTCTCGATATAAGCTGTGAGAACTATCTTGATGAAGTTCCCCAGATCCTTGGTTTCCGTGAGCATTACAGCAATGCCCGCATGATTGTGGTTGCCAATAAAACCGATCTGACAAACGAGAGCACCGAAAGGCAGCAGCAGCTTCGTGGAGAGACCGGTTGCGAAGTGTGCGGTATTTCAGCTGCGAAAAAAGAGGGGGTTGAGGAGCTTAAGCGTCGCATGGGCACGATGGTGGAAGGGCTTGACAAACTGCAAGAAGCAAGTGTTCTCGTCACCAGCCTGCGCCACTATGAAGCGCTCCGAAATGCCTCAGATGCTCTCGACAATGCACAGCAACTCATCACCACCTGTTCCGGTACCGAGCTCATTGCATTTGAACTTCGTTCCGCGCTTGAGTATGTGGGTGAAGTCACTGGCAAGGTGGTTAACGAAGAGATCCTGAACGTGATTTTCGACCGCTTCTGCATTGGGAAGTGAAGTTGTTTTCTTATACTTTCCGATTTTCTCCTATTTTATATTTTTATAATGCTTTAGCGACTTTTGTTGTCCTTGTTTTTTCTTTTACTTTCTCTTGTTCCTGACTTCATACATGAAAACCTGCAAACCCAATAAAGACGGGGGTGTGCCTTTAAAACAAGGCACTACAATGCAGTAATTCAAAAGAGCATTATTACATCAAAAACGGTGTTGCACTGAGTTTTTTACCCATGACCTGATAGATTTTCTGGGCGTGCAGGGTGGGTTTAGACGGGATACCATACCGGTTTCCATTAGTCTTGTGGATGAGGATACTCTGCTGCACATGCACCAGTTCATTTCGGATGATTTCCGGCGACAGTGGTTGGTATTGCAAATTTACCCGGTATGATAAATGACGGATGCAGACCAGCGCTATAAAACAGAGGGCAACATGCGCCTGAATTCGTCTTGGCGTCCAATGATAGATCGGACGGACTCTTAGGGACTTGGTGTATACCGTAATACCGTTTATCTTGTCTTCCAAAAAGCAATTACATTATCCAGAGCATGGGTACATGAAGACATCTACACTGCATTGCAACACGTCATAAATCGCTCCTGCAAATTTACTTGGCGAGGGATTGTCGCAAGATCAATGCTGGTGAAGACGGTATACGAGAAAGGTATCAAGCTCTATGGTAAAGAAAAAAAGAATCTTGAAAAAAGACTAACGCGTTCACCAAGCCTTCGTTAGTGGGATTTCAGTATCAGGCCTAAAACGGTATTTTTATAATGATGGCATCCCTTAGTTGATCGAAAATACTGTCCTACAAACGTGGAGTACCTGAACATAAACATATGTAGTTTTGAATGTTCTAATTTCATTTCTATGCGAGTACTGTTTTAAGCATTCTCATCTTCTAAAAAACAACCTACTGTATATGTCATGCTTCAATTGACGGATAAAGATGTAAAAGTTTGATTCTCGCCTTATCGGTAGTAAAACGCCAGTTGATTGTAGCCTTTTTATTTTGTGTCAAAGTGATTTTGTACTTCTTCATGTTCAATCTTTTTTGTTGTTGACTACGAAGAGTAACTTACAATTATTAAACGACGTTAGACAATTGACAATACACTAGTGGCAGGGCAGGAGGGAAAAAGAGATGAGGCGATAGCTGTAAACTATTGCATTCTTTTTATTTGATGTAAATATTCGGTAAATAGATAAACGTCATAAAATGACCGAATATCATAAAAAAATGACCAATGCGCATTGAAGAAATAACGTCTGGCAGTTCCCTTACAGGTCTTGAACCTTCGGCAGTTGCCACGGTTATCGCGGTCATTCCAATTGCTGACGGAGCCGTTCGGGTTATCTATCAGACTCCTGACGGTACACTCAAAGAGCGTCTTCTTGGTAGAGCCGACGAAGAGACCATTGCTGTTGCCACCACTGAGCGCCCTTGGTCTTTTGACGGAGATGGTGAGGCATTCAAACTCACTGTTGAAGCCAAGCGCATTGATCTTGCATTTCTGTTTGATCCGATGATGGCCGTTCATACATCAAATGTTGAACCCCTTCCACATCAGATCACGGCTGTTTATGAAGCCATGTTACCCCGTCAACCGCTGCGGTTTGTGCTTGCGGACGATCCCGGTGCTGGCAAGACCATCATGGCAGGCCTTTATATCCGTGAGCTTATCATGCGTGCCGATGCTCGGCGCATTGTCATCGTTGCACCTGGCAGCTTGGTTGAGCAGTGGCGTGAGGAGCTGTTCGAGAAGTTCGGGCTCGAATTCCGCGTCTTCACCAGAGATCTGGAGGCGGCCACCCCGAGCGGAAACCCTTTTGAAGACATTGATCATCTTATTGTGCGTCTTGACCAGATGGCCCGAAACGAAGAGCTGCAAGAGAAGCTTTGTGCTGCCGGATGGGATCTTGTCGTGTTCGACGAGGCGCACAAGCTTGCTGCTCAGACTCGCCATCTCCTTTTGATGACGGCAACGCCGCACAGCGGCAAGGAGGAGGATTTTCAGTTATTCCTCTCACTTCTCGACTCCGACCGCTTTTATGGCAAGTTTCGTGATGGTGTTCACAAGGTTGATTGTTCCGACCTTATTCGCCGAATGGTGAAGGAGAAACTGGTTAAGTTTGATGGAACTCCTCTTTTTCCCGAGCGCAAGGCATATACGGTCAATTACCAGCTTTCAGACCTCGAAGCAGCACTCTACGAAGCGGTAACCGATTATGTGAAGACTGAAATGGGGAAGGCTGACCAGCTTGACGGTAAACGAAA
>Ga0209083_1001331_pt1 | contig 28821 bp, 25 predicted proteins | sample AM7aDNAmetaG_FD_184132 | JGI IMG/M metagenome (GOLD analysis project Ga0209083, IMG submission 184132) | Freshwater microbial communities from Finland to study Microbial Dark Matter (Phase II) - AM7a DNA metaG (SPAdes) (version 3) | ecosystem: Environmental > Aquatic > Freshwater > Lake ...
CGTGTCGACTTTGCAGAGGACGTGGGTTCAACTCCCACCGCCTCCACCAAACTACTTGGTGTTCAATAAGTTATGACTTGTAAGGAGGTGGGTGCATATCCCACCTCCCATAAAGTGGTTGCGCTACTTGCAAACTCCCACCACAGAGCAACCTCCATCGACTATCTCCGTTTTTTTGCAGACAAGAATTGTAGCAGTTTGTAGCAGTAGTATGTGTGCTTGATTGCCTGATGGAATCCGTGAAGTGTAATTTCAAACTGGGAAGTGTTGACGGCATATTTTCTTCCTAGTATAATTCCTAGCATGGATTTAGCGCAGCTCTTACAACAACAGGAAGGCAAGACGCTGGAGTTCAAGCGAGATCTGTCGTCTCCCGACAAAATCATGCGAACCGTGGTGGCCTTCGCCAATGGCGCCGGCGGTACAGTCTTGATTGGCGTCGAGGATCAATCACGCCATGTTATCGGTGTGCCGAATCCAACCCGCGCCGAAGAGCAACTGGCGAACCTGATTTGCGACCTGATTCAACCGCGCCTCATCCCCGACCTTTTCATTCTTCCTTGGCGGAAAGCCGCCGTGATTGCGGTGGTAGTCCACCCCAGCGCGCTGCGCCCGCATTATCTCAAAGCCCAAGGTATTTCTGGTGGTGTTTATGTCCGAGTGGGATCAACGAATCGGTTGGCCGATCCAGCCCAAATCGAAGAATTGAAGCGGTTCGTGAGCAGGGAAACGTATGACGAACAGGCCTTGCCGGAACTGAACTCGGAAGCGATTGACTTCCCAGTTGCTGCCGAGTTGTTTGCTCCCGTTCGGAAGCTCAAACTCACCGACCTTAAGACACTTGCCATCACCAAGCGACATCAGAACCGAGAAGTTCCTACCGTGGGAGGAATGATTCTCTTTGGTCGAAATCGGTTGGTTGTTTCCCCCGATGCTTTCATCAAGGCTGGTCGTTTCGATGGTTTGGACAAAAGCCGCATTCTAGATTCGGCGGACATCACCAGTTACCCCGTTCGGGCGGTGGAAGAAGTCTTGGCGTTTATTCAGCGCAACATTCGCCACTCCATCAAGATTGCTGGACTTCGCAGTGTGGAAAGCTGGGACTACCCCCTCGTGGCCTTGCGCGAGGCGGTCACGAATGCGGTAGTCCATTCCGATTACGCGCTCCGCGGAGCACCGATTCATGTCGCAGTCTATGACGACCGGATCGAGGTGGATAATCCCGGCACGTTGCCGCCGGGGCTCACTGTTGCAGAGATTCGTCAGGGTATCTCCAAACTCCGCAATCGGGTCATCGCTCGGGTGTTCCATGAACTGCACCTGATTGAGCAGTGGGGGAGTGGCATCCAGCGCATGACTCGAGCGTGCCTTGAAGCCGGGTTGCCGGAGCCAAAACTGGAAGAAATCGGCACGGGTTTTCGCGTGACCTTTTCGGGCGTCCGTATCCAACCGCCGCGCGCCAATGACCTTGACCAGCAAATTCTCGATGCGCTTCGGCGAACCCCCGGGCTTTCCGTCCAGAAGATCGCCACAATGATTCACCGGACAACACGCGCCACGCGGGATCGCCTCGCAACCCTGACCGCCAACGGACTGATTACTCCGGTCGGGAGCGGACCGCGCGATCCTCGCAAAGTCTATTACTTGATGAAGCAATAGCCTGCTGCTTCGGAGTGGTTTTCCTTGGCTCACACGTTTCAGCAGTGGCAGTGTTAATAGCCGGGGCTTTTTGATGATGGCAGCAATTTGGATAGCGAATCGGATCAGATGGGAACAATAGCACACGTGGATCTTCACTCCGCGCCGGAGGACAAGATCATCTTGTTCCGGTCACTGTTTCGCGGCCGAGACGACGTGTACCCGCGCCGGTTCGAGAGCCGGCGGACCGGCAAATCAGGTTATGCACCCGTCTGCGCCAACGAGTGGGCGCGCGGTCTTTGCGAGAAGCCGCGCGTCAAGTGCGCCCATTGTCCTCACCGCAGACTCCTGCCGATGACCGATGAGGTGATCCGCCAACATCTCACTGGCCATGACGACCAGGGGCGCGACTTCGTGGCCGGCATCTATCCGATGTTGCTGGATGAAACCTGTTTCTTCCTCGCTGTTGATTTTGACAAGGGCACTTGGCAGCAGGACACAAGCGCTTTTCTTCAGACGTGTCAGCGACTGAACCTGACGGCGGCGCTCGAACGATCACGTTCCGGTAAGGGTGCCCATGTCTGGTTGTTTTTTGCCGAAGCCATTCCCGCCACTGTGGCTCGAAAGCTCGGGGCTAATTTATTGACCGAGACAATGGAGAGCCGGCCGGACATCGGTCTGGACTCCTATGATCGGTTCTTTCCAAATCAAGACACGCTGCCGCAGGGAGGATTTGGAAACCTAATCGCATTGCCACTGCAAAACCGTCCCCGCGCCAATGGTAACAGCGTTTTCTTGGACGAGAAATTGATTCCCTATCCGGATCAGTGGTCGTTTTTGGCCCAAGTGAAGAAGATCGACCGCCCAACCGTCGCGGCCATCGTGCGGGAAGCCGAGACGCGAGGCCGGATCGTGGGCGTCCGTTTGGAACTTTCGGATGAAGAGCCGGACAGGCCCTGGCAGTTGCCGCCATCCCGACAACGTTCCGCGCCGCCGCTGACCGGTCCCCTGCCGGAGCGGATGGAAATAATTCTGGGTAATGAACTCTATTTGCAAAAGGACGGGATGCCCCCGGCGCTGAAGAACCGTTTGATTCGCCTCGCTGCGTTCCAGAATCCAGAGTTCTACCGCGCCCAAGCAATGCGGCTACCGACCTACGACAAGCCGCGTATCATCGGTTGCGCTGAGGACCATGGAACGCATCTCGGACTCCCACGTGGATGCTTGGAGGAAGTGTGTGCTCTTCTGAAGAGTCTGAAAATCATGCCTGTGATCAGGGACGAACGCAATTCGGGCAGGCTGTTGGGGATGACATTCCACGGACAACTTCGGCCAGAGCAACAGCTTGCCGCCGAAAAGATGCTCGCCCACGACACGGGCGTGCTTGCCGCGACCACTGCGTTTGGGAAGACAGTCTTGGCAGCATGGTTGATTGCGCAGCGGAACGTCAACACGCTCGTGCTGGTTCATCGGCGCCAACTCCAAGCCCAATGGATCGAACGGCTGTCGACCTTCTTAGGTGTGCCGCCGAAGAAAATCGGTCAGATCAGCGGTGGACGGAAGAAACCCACCGGACACCTCGATGTGGCTGTCATCCAGAGTTTGGTGCGCAAGGGCATTGTCAATGATTTGGTGGGCGAATACGGCCACTTGGTCGTGGACGAATGTCATCACCTATCGGCCCACAGCTTCGAGCAGGTGGCCCGGCGCGCGAAAGCGAAATACATCACCGGGCTGTCGGCCACCGTGACCCGCAAGGATGGCCACCAACCAATCATCTTTATGCAATGCGGCCCAGTGCGCCACGTGGTGGACGCCAAGGTGCAGGCCGCAGCCCGTCCATTCGAGCATACCGTGCTCGTCCGGCCGACCGGATTTCGTTCCCAGCGACCAGATTCACCCGACCTGCGCGCCGCGTTTCAATCTCTGTACGATGAACTCATCGCCGACGAGCGGCGCAATCAGTTGATTTGCGAGGAGGTTGTAGCCGCTGTTGGTCAAGGCCGCTCCCCGGTCGTACTCACCGAGCGCAACGAACATCTGCAACGGCTAATCGAATTGTTGCGACCGCGGGTTCAGCATCTCGTCGTTCTGCACGGAGGAATGGGCAAAAAACAGATCCAGAGCGTTGCCGATCAGTTGGCGAACATTCCTGCTGATGCCGGCCGCGTCTTGCTGGCCACGGGCCGGTATCTGGGGGAGGGATTTGATGACGCGCGGCTCGATACGCTGTTCCTAACCTTACCGGTATCTTGGCGCGGCACGATTGCCCAATACGTCGGACGATTGCATCGGCTCCACGCGGGCAAGCGTGAGGTGCAGGTGTATGATTACGCCGACTTGGATGTGCCGATGCTGGCGCGAATGTTTGACCGGCGTTGCCGAGGTTACGAAGCGGTTGGCTACCGGATCCTGTTGCCGGCCAGCGCCGTGCCGGGGTGGCCGACGGAAGTGCCGCTGCCGGTGGATCCGGCGTGGAAGCAGGATTACGCCGCCAGCGTGGGCCGATTGGTGCGGGACGGCGTTGATAGGCCACTGGCGCACTTGTTCGTCAGCGCGGCTCGGCCGGCGACACTTGGCGGCGAAGGCGTGCAACGGGCACGTAGTGCCACCGAAGCATTTCTTTACCGGCGCTTGGAATCGTTACCGGCAACCGCCGGCAAGTTTCAATTGAACGCCGAATTACCGATCCCATTTGACGGCTGCGGTCGGATGGAGGTGGATCTGCTCTGTGCGGAGGCGCGGGTAGCGGTCGAATTGGATGGGGCACAACATTTGGAGAGTGTGGAAGCCTATCGGCGCGACCGGCGCAAGGATTTGTTGCTACAGGAGAACGGCTATCAGATCTTGCGGTTCCTGGCCGAAGACGTCGGCAAACGACTCGATGACGTATTGGACACGATTCTGCGGGCACTGGCACACCAGACTAAGGGCATCTCACGTTGAACCGGCTGGTGTCGTCCTACATCCCGGCGGCATGGAGGCGGTTTAGCAGGGACGGTTTGCGGGATTGATCGGCGCGTAGTTTTTTCACGGCTTGCGTGAATTGCAATTGGTTACCCTCTCGCTCGGACAAATCGCGGAGGTCCTTGAGGATTGACACGGCTTCGTCGTAACGCTTCGGTTGCTTGGTGGCGACCAGTTGACTGACTTGTTGCCACAGGCTTCCTTCCCGGCCTGCGAGCGAATCCAAATCGGCCGCGCGCCGGGCTGCCTGTTCACGTTCGCGCTGAGCTTTCTCGCAAGCGCGACGGTCGGCTTCGGCACGCTCCCGGCACTGACGGATCGTTTCGGCTCGCGCCAGCAGCGCGGACACCTTTCGCGGCTGACCGTTACCGGTGGGCTGACCGGGAATGCCTTGCAGAATGCGGTGCTTCCATTCCCAAACCAAGCTGGTATCTTCGGTTTCCATCAGGCGCACGAGGAAGTCATCTTTTTCCGCTGCCGGTAGTTTGGCGATTTGCTCGGTAATGTGCTCGCGCGGGACGCTGGTTAGCCGCCGTCCCGGGCTGGTTTCGGCGGCGGCGACGATAAGGTCGGGACTGATTCGCAGAAAATCGGCAAGCGCCTGTAACGATCCGTCCAAGTCCTTCAATCCCGGTGGCACGGGCGGTTCCAGTGTATCGTCGTCTACGTCACCTTGTTCGACGCCCAGCAACCAGCCCAGGTACAGGCACCGGTAGTCGCCGCTTCGCAAACTGGCCCGCAGCGGAATTAACGCCGACAAGTCGCCGCCGGCATCGTCCCATTCGGGTTCCTCAGTCTCCGACAGAAAAGAAAGGACATGGTGCTCGCCTCGTACGTTGGATGACAGCGCGTACCCCGCGCAATACGGTTCGACTGCAGCTGCCGGCAGCACGCTTGCCGGCAAACGGAGCATAAAATGACGCGTTGCCCAATTGGCGAAATACAGGTGGGCATCGAAGTATTTCTCCATCAAAGACGCGGGGTCACCCTTGAAATTGCCCCAGTGATATTCGTTGGTGAAACTGGTGGCGGTGATCCGCGCCCGGGTGGACACCGCGCGCAGTTCGGCCATCTGCTGCTGTGTGAGCGGCCGGTCAATAGCTTGAAATTCGTAATACTGGTACTCACTCATCCGGCAATCTCCCAACGGCTCTTTTCATGGTCAATTCATATAACGCAGAGCCCGACGCTCATTCAAGCCTCGCCACATCCAACGTAGGGAGTGAAGTTATCAGCAGGTTGTAGTGGTTGGAGGGGAATCAGTGCGCTTCTGTGCGTTTGCGGCCTGTAAAACACGCACCGGTATGCCTGCCGGCATGATGCTACCGTACTTTACATTTGGTAGAATACTCTGTATGCTCCACTAACATGATTAAAAGACCTTTCTGGCAGCAACGGATTGAGCGCGTGTGGCGCGAGGTTCCTATTGTCTGGCTGTGCGGGGTTCGGCGTAGCGGAAAAACCACGCTCGCCGAGAGCCTCGGTGTTGACCGCCTGCTCTACATCAACTGCGATTTGCCCTCGGTCGAGGACATGGTGCGGGATCCGCAGGTATTTTTCAGGGGGTGCTCCAAGCCGGTCGTGGTGTTCGACGAGATTCACCAATTGCGCGATCCGGCCCGCGTGCTGAAAATCGGGGCGGATGATTTTCCGAAATTGAAGATTCTGGCCACGGGTTCCTCCACGCTGGCGGCGAGCAAAAAGTTCCGCGACACATTGACGGGACGGAAGCGGCTGGTGCATTTGACACCGGTGTTGTGGGACGAACTATCTGCATTCGGAGTGAAGTTGCCGCAGCGGTTGTTCCTGGGCGGTCTGCCGCCAGCGCTGCTCGCGAAGTCGAAGCAGTCCGCGTTTTACCGAGAGTGGCTGGATTCGTTTTTCGCTTGCGACATCCAGCGGTTGTTCGGTTTCCGGGACATGAACCGGTTCAATGCGCTCTTCGAATACGTCCTCCGGCAGAGCGGCGGGCAATTGGAAGTGACGAAAACCGCCACGGCGCTTGGCATCACACGTCCGACTGTGGAAAGTCATTTGCGCGCGTTGGAAATCACGCACGCAGTCACCCTGGTCCGTCCATTCCATGGGGGTGGCCAGCACGAACTGGTGAAACAACCCAAGGTGTACGCCTTTGACACCGGCTTCGTGAGCTTTGCCCGCGGGTGGGACCCGCTGCGCCAGGATGATTTCGGGATTTTGTGGGAACATCTCGTCTTGGAATATTTACAGGCGCATTTTCCCGATACGCCCGTCCAGTATTGGCGCGATAAAGGCGGGCATGAGATCGATTTCGTTCTGGCGCACCACCGCGATGCCGTGGATGCGATCGAATGCAAGTGGAACCCTGACGCATTCGATAGCGCGGCGCTGAAAGTCTTCCGCGGTTACTATCCCAAGGGACGCAACTATCTGGTGTCTCCCTCCGGCGATTCGGCCTACACGAAGCGGTACGGGAATCTGGATGTGCGCATCTGTACGCCAACGGAACTCCATCCATGAACATCACCAACAATGGGGTGGAGCGGTTGGCGGTCATTTCAGGACCATTGTCAGCAGGCCACAACTGACCAGCCATGGGGATGACGACAACCGTGGCGTTTGGTGCCAGCATCCTGATATCCTTGATGATTAATTTTGTGCTGCGCAAATGTCTGATATTCAAGGGATGATCCAAATGAAGGCTCCTGAATCCAACCAACACCCCGTCATTGAGCATTGGATTGAGCAGTGCAGGAAGCCGGGTGCCCTTCGCTGATATGCCAAAAAATTAGCGGCAACAGGCTGTTTGAGGTTGTCCTTCGGTGAGGTTGCTGGCACTCGATAGAGGATACCGAATCCAACAGGACAAAAATCAGAGCCAACCTGCTGCCGCTATGAAATTATTAATTTTGACAGGTTCCACACCGGAACCTGTCCCACATCCAGAACTATGCCAAATGCGATGGCGACCTGACAATTTCAAAATGAGCCAGTTATCGGCAGGTAATTAGCCCAAAGGCGATCCAAATCAGGACGGAGTTGGGTTTCCAACTCTGGATGAGTTTTAATCGTTTGCTCGATTGAAGCAATGATTTCGCCCCGCGATTGAAACTCTTTTTCTTGTTGCTCCAGTCGGTCAGGTGACTGGAGAAATGAGTCTCCATTCAAATGCACCTCAACCAATGATAATTCAGTGAACAAGATAGCAACAGCGATGGGGAGTCGGTTTCCAGTTCGGCTGGCGTCAAACCATTGCCGACACCGAGATTGAATGTCATGGGCGAGCTGGGCGGGGTCTTTCAAAACTTCTGCATCCAATGGTAACGAGTGGAGCAGGATTTTGAACTTGCGAACTGGATCCTCTTTGATTTCGTGTTCTGCTTGCAACCAGTTATCGAGTTCATGCCCCGACTGACGACCATGCTCAACATAGGTTTCGTAGGCTTTAGCTTTGAGCAGCTTTACTGTTAAAGGCTCGTCATTCATTGATTCAACCAATCCAGTCTTGAGTAAACCCGCTGAACTCGCCACAGGATATTTGTTTGATCGCCACAAACGCCCCTGGCATTTGCCGTCTAAAACATACGCACCGACGGATCGCTGTCAACCCCGCCATCCGCTGTTAGCCTGCTCCAATGGTCCCATGTTTAACGGCAGGCCATCGAGTAATGGTCAGCCGGTCACCTTGAACCGCTTGTGATGTTTCGTGTTCCGCACGACCCCGCGATTCATCAGATCGGCGACGGCCAGGTTCATTTCAACATCATTGCGTGCATATTGAGAAACCACACGAATCAGTTCGCCCAGCGTTAATCGGTGCTTTCGGTTGCTCATGTTTCATCCCTTCCTATTGTCGTTGCTTTCATGGCAACCGCTATTGCAGGCCCCGTGCCAACTATTGCGGCAAGTGTCGATGATGCCAGCAAACCCCTGCAACCAAAGGTGTTTCCGAATGCTGGGGCTGTTCGGAGCTTCAGGGGCTGCCACGAATAAATATCCAGCATGTTCGATAAACGACAGGCGGCGGGTCAAGCCGCTGGCCGCACGCCAACCGCTCTGACGCGGTTGCACCAGTCACGACTTGGGCGTATGTTGGCTCAGGAAAGAGGTGATGACATGTGCGACACGGGTGGTTTCAGACGCATTGGCATCCGCACCATGAGGATTTCGAGCGCGGGACACTGATCCTGTACATGCTGCTCTTGGCCTTCGTCTTGACGTGGATCTTCTTGCATCTAACAATTTTCCAGCCATCTGGAAGTTTGGTGATCAAACCGGAACCGATGCAATTATGGTGGTATTGAACATTTCATCATGGAAGCGGTCAAATGGGTGTGGATTTCGGTTGCTTGCGAATCCCAACCGTAGCGGTTGCCAACCTCACCTAGCACCTTCACCTGTGCTCTCACCCAGGTACCGGATTCCGCCGGTGCTTGCAACCAACGATTTTATCGAAAACCGATTTTTAACCCGTTCGACGCAGTTCTGTTGGCGGGGCACTCCGGGTTTGCGGCGGCGGAGTTGGATCGCCGCTGGAGTGGAACAAGTTTCGCTCCACATGGTGCGGCAGCTCCGACAGGAGTCGCGAGTCCTTATCGGACCGACACAACAGGCATGCCCGCCCGACAATCTCCGACCGGGGCCGTGCTCAGATGCACACACATGAACTGTTCTGTTGAATTTCGGGCTGACACTGCCGCGAAAATGGGTTATGTTTCCGCCATGAGTTTCGTCGATTTTTTCAGGAGTTGACTGCATATGAGCACCAAAGAAATTCTGTTGGAGGTCGCGAAGAAACTGCCGACTGAGGCGACGTTGGCGGATGCCATTTACGAATTAGAGTTCCGGCAGGCCGTCGAGCAGGGCTTTGCGCAATTGGATCGTGGCGAGGGCATTCCCATCGCCCAAGTCCGCAAACAACTTCGACGGATTACCAAATCATCCTCGCGCCGGACGCGCTCCAGGATTTGACCGACATCACTGGTCACATCGCCCAACACGATCCAGCCGCCGCGCTCCGTTTGGGCGATGAACTGCTGGACGTGGCCGAAGCGTTGCCGCGATTTCCACTTGCGGGATCGAAGCAGTGGTAGGTTGATAGCCATGCCCAACCGCCATGGCGCCCACCATCCTCAACCTCGCCGATGCCCGCGACCCGGCACGGTTGCGTGAATGCTTGGACGAGGACGATCCAGTTCAACTTGCCGCCCTCGGTAATCTCGACCTGCTGTCCAAAACCAAGACAGCCATCTTTTGCTCCGCCAGTTGTCCCGGCAGCGCCATCCTCACCACCTATGACCAAGCCGCCCGGTGGCGCGACGCAGGCCGCTGCATCATCAGCGGGTTTCATTCGCCGGGGAAAAAGAATTTTTCCGGATCCTCCTGCGCGGCACGTCGCCAGTCATTATTTGTCCCGCTCGCTCGCTGCCCAAGCGGATCCAACCGGAGTGGAAACAACCACTGGAGTCCGGGCGCTTGCTCATCCTGTCTGGCTTTGACGATCCCGACCGGCGCGTTACCACTGAACTCGCCGGTTAACGTAACCGCTTTGTCGCCGCGCTTGCCGACGAGCATTACTTCGCCCACATCGCCCCCGGCAGTCACACGGAACGCCTCGCCCAGGAAGTGTCTGGTTGGCCGGCGTGAATAGAATTGCCCACGTCCTGGCCCGCGCTGCCGGGGAGGAAGAATAAAACGCGGAGTTTGACAAGAGAGCAATCGGGTGGGATAATCCCACCATGATCGTTACTCTGGATGCCAAACGTCGGTTGAGTGTGCCGGTCGCACTGGTGCCGGCGAAACCGGGTGACCAGTTCGACGCCATCTTCGATGCCGAAGATGACACGCTGATTTTCCACCGCGTCAAGAGCGGCAAGAGTTGGCTGGCAGTGATGAAGAAATGCCCGGTACCGATGGATGATTTGCCGCCGCGCAGCCGAGAATATCCCAAGAAGCTCAAGCTATGAGTTGGTTGCTGGATGCAGACGTCTTAAGCCAGCCGGCCAAGCGCCACGGTGATCCCAAAGTGCTTGCGTGGTTGTCGAAGGAAGAGGCGCGAACATTCACGAGCACCATCGTCATCGCACAGTTGGCCTATTGGGTTCGAACGAAAGAGGGCCAACAGCGCGAGGCGCTTCAGAAATGGCTGCGGGAGTTGGTGGATGCACTGGAAGGACGGATTCTCTCGTTCAACACGGCCACCGCCCATGTTTGGGCCGATCAAAAGTATCTTCTCGAACAAGCCGGGCAGCCGATGCCGACCGAAGACAGTTTCATCGCTGCGACCGCACGTCGGCATGGGCTGACCATCGTCACCGGCAACGACAAGGATTTTCGCCGCCCCGGCTTGAAGGTCTTCAACCCTTTCAAGGAACTCACCGACGGATAATCTTTGCCGCGTGAAATGTATCCCTGAGCGATCAAGCGGAATGTCAAGCGCGCGGCCCGCCACCTCACGGGACCGGGAAGGGCGGGGGCTCTGAGAATTCAGGGCGCGTGAGCGTCGGGATTCCCCAAATGAAGACGGCTAATCCAAACAGAAAAAAAGCGGCGCCAATGGCCGGCAAGGCGATGCCTTCCCGGAAGTTGCCGATCTCCAGCACCGCCAAGTCCGGGTCGGCCGGGAAATAAGCCACCTGGACCTTGGCTCCGGTTGGATACCGCTCGGCAATGGTTTCGGCGCGCTCAGAACCGCCGCCGGCCAGTTCACCGAACCGGCGTTGATTGTTATAGTGTTTGTGGCCGTTCACTTCATATTCGTAAATGAGATTGGCCTGGTATACCTGTTGCGCATCCCGCGTCACCGTGTGCGCTAATTCGTCACGGACCTCTGTGATGCTGGTCTCGGAGCTTTCCTTGGAATAGATGATGCGACCGGGCGCGACTGGCCACCGCTGGCTGACGTGACCGTGCCACAGCCGCACCAATCCGCTGGTCAGCATGATCACTCCAATTGTAGTGAAGATGCCGGCAAAAATTCCCAGGCCAATTCCAAGGCCGGGTAACCCGGAATCCAGACTCAGATAAAGGATGGCAAACATGATGCTCGGAATGACAAAGGCCAGCCCCGCGCCCGGCAGCCAGAAGGTGTCGGCATGCAAGCCCGGTTTGACCGCGGCTACACCGGGTGCGCGCGGGTTGTAGGAGACCGAAACTTCAGCGCCGACCGGATAGCGGAGGTTCTGTAATTCCGCCTCGGTGGGGTCACCGGAGCCAAAGGTCTGCCCAAAAAAAATCAGGTTGGTCGTCTGCTCCTGGCCATTGACCCGGTAGCAAACGGTGGTTTTGGTGGCATAGGTGGTGGAGGTGGCGCCAGTCTTGCTGTTGCGGGAGGTGTCATGCGAAAGCGCAGACCCCACAATCGTGCCTGCGGTCTTCGGCCAATGGGCGCTGGCAATCGCGTTCCGGACATTGCCGAGCCCCTTGAAGAACAGATAGAGCCCAAAGCCGGCAATTAAGGCGAGACACCCAAGCACGCAAATTTTCATTGTTAATGATGTTTCCATGGAGTTCCTTTTTAAGAGCGTGTTATAAAATCGGAGGGACGCGCGGAACTTGGACTGAGCCGCGAAGCATCGCGTCCGTTTGTCTCAGCACTGCGGCCACGATCCCGCCGTCGCGGGATGGCCCTCCGGGCGGCATAGGGTCATAATTAATTCAAAACCATGTTCTCAATAATCTCTGCTGCGACCTCGGCATGCTAGCCGGATCTTTGATGCACGCAAGCGGAATTGGCGGAACCTGTGCAGATGGGACCATCTTGGCATGGCCGGTAAATCTTCAGTTGTTGGTAGGGACAGACCGCCGGGTCCAATTTGCAATGCCGATGCGGGCGGGCCCGATCTCGGCTGCTTTCTGATCTGGCGGGAGTGTGCAGATGCGCACAAACGAAAGGGCGCGAAGCCTTGCGGCTTCGCGCCCTGAATTACAGGAACCGGTGGCTTACTTCTTGGTGATCGCGGCGCGGACTTCACCGAGGTGCCCGGCGCTGCCGAGAACCTGATTTTTGTGCGCGATCATCTTGGCGTATTCTTCCATGAACGGCACGCCGACGTCGCGGAGATCGAATTTTTCGGGCTTATCGCGGAAAAATTCACGGTGGACCCGGGTCCAGACGAGCCGGCCATCGGTGTCGATATTGACTTTGCAGACGCCCATCTTGGCCGCCGGCAGGAACTGATCTTCCGGTACGCCGCTGGAATCCTTGATCTTGCCGCCGGCGGCATTGATCCGGTCCACTTCATCTTTCGGGACGCTGCTGCTGCCGTGCATGACCATCGGGAAGCCGGGGAGCAGTTTCTGGATCTGTTCGATGACCTCAAAATGCAGGCTGAATTTCTTGCCGGGTTCGGCCTTGAATTTGAATGCGCCATGGCTGGTGCCAATGGCCACGGCCAGCGAATCGCAGCCGGTGCGCTTGACGAATTCCTGGGCTTCATCGGGCTTGGTCAGTTTCACCGAGCCGGTAATGTCTTCCTCGACGCCACCGAGCTGGCCGAGTTCCGCTTCGACACTGATCTGCTTGGCATGGGCCGCCTCCACCACCCGCTTGGTGATGGCGATGTTTTCTTCAAATTCGTGGTGACTGGCATCAATCATGACGGAGCTGTAGAAGCCCGACTTGATGCAGTCGTAGCAGTTCTCCTCGTCGCCGTGGTCGAGGTGGACGGCAAAGATGGCGTCGGGATAAATCTGATCGGCGGCGCGAATCATTCCTTCCAGGAAGCGTTTGTCGGAGTATTTCCGCGCGCCTTTGCTGATTTGAATGATGAACGGGGCCTGGCTGGCGAGGCAGCCTTTGAACAGGCCGACGGTCTGTTCGAGGTTGTTAATATTGTACGCGCCGACGGCATATTTGCCATAAGCTTGTTTGAATAACTGGCTGGTAGTAACAATCATTTTTATCTCCTGATTACAACGGGGTTTGGGGAGAGTAGACGAGGAAAGCCTGGCGGTCAAGTCCGGCAATCCCGGCAAATCCTGCAAATCCAGTCAGATTTCCAAGGCGAAGCGCGCGCTGGCAACTGGTCGAATCAATGCTGGAGGGCGAGCCTCCCGGCGAGCCGTCCCCCATGGCTCGCCGGGAGGCTCGCCCTCCAAAAATACAATCTCTCGCCCAAATCCACGGCGAAGATTTATTTTCGGTGCGAACGGCGGGCTCGGGACCGCCCGCCCTACCGAGAAAATCCGGGGTAGGCGCGGTGTCCCAACCGCCCTGTCTGCGCCAACCGGCGACGGTTACTTCAATGCAGTGTAGAGGCGATGGACGTCGTCGTGTCCGTCCATCTCGCTGAGGAATTCTTCCACTTCGGCACGCTGGGCGGCGGGCACTTCCACGCGGTTTTTTGGGACGTAGCTCATTTCCGCAGCGGTCACAATCCACCCGGCACTGGCCAAATATTTACTGACGGCATCGAGGTCGCTCCGGTCACAGTAAAATCGGGCCCCCAGTTGTCCTGCCGGGATATCATCACCGGCCTCCAAGGGTTCGACATTTTGGGCGCCGGCTTCGATGGCAACCGTTTCCAGGTCTTGTTTCGCGTTGGCGTGATGCGCATCGACGAGGCCCACGTGGTTAAACATCCAGGCCACGCTGCCCATTGCCCCCAGCTGGCCGGCTTTGAAAAGCACCCGAATCTCCGGCGCGGTGCGGTTGCGGTTGTCGGTCAGACACTCCACGATGACCGGGACCTTGTGAGGGGCGAACCCTTCGTAGGTGACCAGTTCGTAGTTCACAGTCTCGCCGGTCAGGCCGGCCCCTTTTTTAATCGCACGCTCGATGGTATCGCGCGGCACGGACTGTTTCTTCGCGGCTTCGACGGCGGCGTACAACCGCGCGTTTAAGGACGGGTCCGGACCTTTCGATTTGACGGCGACAATAATTTCTTTGGCAAGCTTGCCGAAAAGTTGGCCGCGTTTCAGCGAGCTTTCTTCCCGGCCTTTTTGTTTCCATTGGGCTCCCATAGCGCCTCATTTCTATCAAATTATCCGCCCCGCTGCAATCGGCTATTCCACCCGCTTCCGCACGAACATGTGCGTCGAGTGACCGTAAAATACTTCAGCGGCTTCCATCAAGGTCTCGCTCAAGGTCGGATGCGGATGCACGGCCGAAGCCAAATCGAAGGCCGTGGCCCCCATCTCCATCGCCAGAACGCCTTCGCCAATCAACTCGCCGGCCCCATGCCCGGTAATGCCGACGCCAAGGATCCGTTCCGTGGCCGGGTCAATGACCAGCTTGGTCAACCCGTCGGTCGCATCAAACGTCAGGGCGCGGCCCGATGCGCTCCACGGGAATTTTGCGATCTGGACCGTGATCCCTTTTGTCTGGGCATCGGCTTCGGTCAACCCCGCCCAGGCGATTTCAGGTTCGGTGAATACCACCGCCGGGATGATGACATTTTGCAGCGTCACCGATTCGCCGATGATTCCATCGACCGCCACCCGCGCTTCACGGCTGGCCTTATGCGCGAGCAAAAGCCCGCCCGCACAATCGCCAATGGCGTAAATGGTCGGATCCGCTGTCTGTTGCTGTGTGTTGACCTTGATAAAACCCTTATCGTCGAGCACGACCTTGGTGCTGTCCAAGCCGAGGTCGGTACAGTTCGGCGACCGCCCGACGGACACCAGCACGCGATCGTAGAGTTCGGCAACTTTGTCGAACGTGACTTTGATTTGCTTCCCCGCCGTGGCCATTTTTGTGACTTTCGTATTCAGGCGGATTTCCTTAAATGCCTTCTCAGCCGTCCGGACGACGGGCCGAGCCAAATCCGGATCGGCTCCCGCTAGAATTGTTGGCAACGCCTCCACCACCGTTACGCGGCTGCCGAGTCGGGCATAGACGGTCCCCAATTCCATGCCGATATAGCCGCCGCCAATGACCAGCAACTCCGCCGGGATGTCTTCAATTTCCAGCGCCTCGGTCGAAGTCATGATCCGTGGATTGCCCAAATCGAATGCTTTGGGCAGAGCGGGTTTCGAGCCGACCGCGATGATGGCTTTGCCGAATTCGATAAACTGTTGGCCGGCTTCGGTCTCCACCCGGAGGGTGGTCGAATTCTCAAACAATCCCCGGCCGCGCAGCACCGTGACACCGCGCGCTTTGGCCAACGCCGCCACGCCACTGCTGAGTTTTTCCAAAATCGAATTCTTCCAAGCGCGGAGCTTGGCCAGATCAATCGTGGGCGGTTGGAAGGTAATCCCATGCGCCGCCGCGGCACCGGCATCGCCAATCAGTTTGGTCGCGTGCAGGAGCGCCTTGGAAGGGATGCAGCCGCGGTTCAAACAAACGCCGCCGAGGCGGTCCTGTTCGACGAGAATTACTTTTTGGCCTTTGTCGGCTGCATAAAAAGCCGCCGCGTACCCGCCCGGTCCCGCGCCCAGCACCACGATATCAGTCTTGAGGGTTTGCATGTTAAATCTGCACTTCCTTGGCATCGAAATTTTGAAACGCTGCGACCAGATCCACGACAAATCGGGCCGCACTGCCGCCATCAATCACCCGATGATCGTACGACACCGCCACCGGCAGCAGCAGCCGCGGTTCAATTTTTCCGGCAACCACGGCCGGCTTCAGGGCGCCCCGGCCCAGGCCGAGGATGGCGACTTCCGGAAGATTTACAATGGGAGTGAACGCGCCGCTGCCAATTCCGCCCTGGTTGGAAATCGTAAAACTGCCCCCCTGCATCTGGTCGCTGGTCAATTTCCGGTCGCGCGTCTTGCCGGCCAGGTCGTCCAGCTCTTTGGCCAGTTGCAACAGCGATTTCTGGTCGGCATCGCGAATCACCGGCACCAGCAATCCGTGTTCGGTGTCCACGGCGATGCCGATGTGGTAATAGCCCTTCAGCACGATTTCGGATGTCGCTTCGTCGAGACTGGCGTTCAACAGCGGATGTTTTTTCAACGTCTGGACCACCGCTTTGATCGCCAACACGGTCAGGGTCAGTTTCGCTCCCTGCTTTTCATAGGCCGGTGCGAATTTCTTTCGCAACTCATTCAAGCCGGTGATGTCGGCTTCATCAAATTGTGTCACGCGGGGCACCGCCGCCCACGACGCACTCATCCGGCGGGCAATGGTCTTCCGCAACTGGCTGACCGGCTGCTTTTTCACCGGTCCAAATTTCGAAAAATCGATGGAGGTCGCTGTTTTTACCGGCGCTCCCGCGGTTTGCAGGTTCTGGATATAGGCCCGTAAATCTTCGACAGCAATCCGACCGCCGTGACCGCTGCCGGGCACGACTGTGAGGTCAATGCCAAGTTGCGCGGCCATTTTTCGCACCGTCGGCGAGGCCGCGGGCGGGACGCCGGAGGCGGTGGGAGACAGCGTGGTGACCGGTTGCACCGGTCGCGCGGCCGGGCGCTGGGCGACTGGCGCCGCCGCCGGGGTTGTTGCACCGGCGTTCTCTGCCAGGGTCAACAGCACCGCGCCAGCAGAAATCTTGTCGCCGATGTTGACGCGGATTTGCTGCACAAGGCCGGCCGCGGATGCCGGAATGGATCCGACTGCTTTGTCGGTCTCCAGTTCCAAAATTGGCTGATCGAGTTGGACCGAATCACCGGCCTTGACCAGAATATTTACAACGACACCACTATCAGCGCCTTCGCCTAGATTAGGAAGTCGAATGTCCATGCGTATTATCTTTTCAGTTTACGGTCGAATCATTGCAACATGTCGAGAAGCCATCTCATAAATCCATTGAACCCACGGCGCGCAGCCCTGCGGACGTTCGCGCCCTCCAAATTTGTTGTAGGGCCGGCATGCCCAGTGGGCTGCCGGCCGTTGTCGGCCATTTATGGGATGACTTCTAGTCCAATTTGGCCTGTCCTGCAACCGGCATTACTTCTTTTGTTCGTGGGCGCCGAGCTGTTTCACACCGTCAAAAGTGTACCAAATCCCGGAGACCAGCGTAAAAAAACCCGCCGCATACAACGGCCAGCGTAACGATGGCTGCTCGATTTTCAGCAGGACCCAGCCCAATGTGATCATCTGGAATAGTGTGGCGCACTTGCCGACAATGCGCGGGTGCGGGCTCATCTTCCCAGCCAGCATGTGAATCAGAACTGTGCCGCCCAAGAGCATCAGGTCCCGGCTGATCACCAGCACCGGGAACCATAATGGCAAGCGCTGAAATGGCGATCCCGGGTGAGACGGTGATTCGTGAAAATGGACACTCAGCAAAATCAAGGCGGACACCAGCAGCGTCTTGTCGGCCAGCGGATCAAGAAAGGCGCCGAGTTCAGTTTTCTGGTTGTACCGCCGCGCGATAAAGCCATCCACTGCGTCCGAAACCACCGCGACTGCAAAGATGGCGCACGCGACCCAGCGCTGCCAGTCTTCGGCATCGCCGCGGCGGTAGTCGCGGATGTAGTCCAGCGTCACCAGCACGAAGATCGGGATCAGCAGAATCCGAAACAACGTAATTTTATTCGCGGTGGTCATGCGCGAATCTTTCCGTCGTGAACCAGATTTGGGTAGAGTGTCTGCATCGCCGGCCTCTCACCTTGATCCTCTCCCTCCCGGGGAGAGGAGATTGGAAACGCGACGGAGCCGGCCCAACGCCCGATCCCGGCCCAGCACTTCGAGCATGTGATACAACGACGGTCCGACCGTCTGCCCGGACAGCGCCACCCGGCAGGGGTGGATTAACACGCCGGCTTTCACGCCCAGTTCCGTTGCCAAACCTTTGAGGGTTTGTTCCAGCGCGGCCGCTTCCCACTTCGGTAACGCCGCATATCGCTCCGCCAACTTTGTGACCCGTTCCGCAGTGGCCGGATCGCTGCACGATTTTTCGATGGCGGCCGGATCAATGGGAAAATCTTCGGTAAAGAAATACCCGCACCGCTCCGGCAATTGTTTCAAGAGTGAGATCTTGCCCTTGAGCAGATTCAGCACCGCTTGCCGATAGGCGGAATCGGCGCACTGAATGCCGAACCGGGCGGCGTGCCGGTCGAGTTCGTCCGGCGTGAGCGCGTTGATGTACTGGCCATTCAGCCATTCCAATTTGCTCACGTCAAATTTTGCGTTGTGCCGCAGAATTTGCGGCAGGTCAAATTTTTGGATGACTTCGTCAATGGGCAGAATTTGCCGGTCATCTTTGGGGGACCAGCCCAGCAGGCAGAGATAGTTGCGCACGGCTTCCGGCAGGTAACCGTCTTCCATGTAAGCGGTGAGGGATGCCAGCCGGGCTTTTGCCGGGTCGGGATCGGACTTGCTCATCTTCGATCCATCCACATTCAGGATCATGGGAATATGTGCGTAGGCCGGCGGGGCGACGCCAAACGCGCGGAAGAGTGCGATATGCTTGGCGGTGTTCGAGAGATGATCCTCGCCGCGGATGACGTGCGTGATTTTCATTTCCAAGTCATCCACGACGTTGACGAAATGAAAGACCGGTTGGCCGTCGCTGCGGACGATCACGAAATCCGGGTCGTTGACTTCCCGGTCGCCCAGCGCGCGGGTGACGGATCCGGCAATCAGGTCCGGAATGGTGACCGGGTCGCGGGTCATGCGGAACCGGAGGGCCCCGTCGCGCTCGTACGCGTGACCAGCTGCGCGGAGTTCCGCGGCGCGCCGTTGGTAAATCTCCGCCCGCTGCGATTGAAAATACGGACCTTCATCCCAGTTGAGGCCGAGCCACTTCAATCCGTCGAGGATGGTATTGAGGGATTGCTCGGTATTCCGGGCGGCATCGGTGTCCTCAATCCGCAGCACAAACGTGCCGCCGGTATGGCGGGCGTACAGCCAGTTGAACAGCGCAGTACGGACGCTGCCAATGTGCAGGGCTCCGGTGGGACTGGGGGCAAAGCGAACGCGGACATTCATTGTGCCAGCACCGTAGCAATTCAACGGCTCCGACGCAAGACTGGTGGCGAACTGGATGATTCCGACCGAATCCGGTTGCTACCGGTGCCGCAGCAACAGGACCGGCACTTCCACGGTGTGGCGCACCCGGTGGACTGTGGTGCCGAGAAATAGATCGGCCAAGAACCGGTGGCCGTGCGTGCTCATGGCGATCAGGTCGCAGCCTTTTTCTTCCACCCACCGGATAATTTCCTCCGCCGGCTCGCCATACGCCAACTCCGCGTCGGCAGTCACACCGGTCGCCTGAAATTCCGCTCGCACAACTTCCAGGTACGCTTGGTCATCCGTGACTTCGGGGCTGATCGCGTCCGCCCCATACCGGCGCGCGGCCCAGCCATCGGCAACATGCAACAATACCACCCGGCTGTGCATCACTTTGGCCAGTTCTTTGACATGTTCAATGATGGTCCGGTCGGTGGGCGTGGCGTCGAGGGTGACGAGAATTTTTTGATACATGGCAGGGTCCTTTTATCAGGGGCCGGTCAGCACGGCCCAAGCTTGTTTTACCGCGTCCGGTAAGCCGTAAATATCCAACGCGGTAATCAACACCGCGCTGGTCCAGCCGGTCACGAGCAGCCACCAACCGTTGCGCCAGCGCCCCATTCGCTGTCGCGAACTCGTGAATTGCAGCAGCGGAAACAACGCGAATGGCAGTTGCAAGGCGAGCACAACCTGGCTCAGGTTGATTAAATCCGTGATGCTCCGATCGCCCCGAATGCCAATGATGACAATCGCCGGCAAGATCGCCAACAACCGCGTCACCACCCGCCGGACCCACGCCGGAATGCGCCAGCGCATAAAGCCTTCCATCACGACCTGGCCAGCCAGCGTGCCGGTAATCGTGCTGCTCTGGCCGCTCGCCAGCAGCGCCACCGCAAACAAGGTGCTCGCCAGCGCCGTGCCCAGCAGGGGGGCCAGCGTCAGGTGGGCGATCTGAATCCAATCGCTGTCGGCAGTGAAGTGGACGACGGCACCGCCGGCCAGGGTCACGCTGGTCTTGCCGTAAAACACCAGCGCGGCCAGCACGACGATGGCCGCATTCACAAAAAATGCAATCGTCAACGAAGTGACCGTATCAATCGTGTTGAACTTGATTGCGTCGCGCACCGACGCTTCATCCTTTTGAAACTTCCGGGACTGGACCAGCGCGGAGTGCAGGTAGAGGTTGTGGGGCATGATCGTTGCGCCAATAATGCCGATGGCCAGCACCAGCAGGCCGGGTTGGTGGAGGTGCGGGTGCGTCAAGGCGCGGCCCATTTCCAGAAAGCTGGGCTGCGTTTGCGGCAGCACAAAAATCTCAATCCCGTAACAAACCGTGATCGTCGCGATGAAGACGCCGACAACGGCCTCGATCTTGCGCATCCCCAATCCTTCCAACGACAGCAGGAGGAGGACGTCGAACGCTGTGATGACCACGGCCCAGAAGAGCGGAATATGAAACAGCAAATTCAGGGCGACCGCGCTCCCGAGTGCTTCCGCCAAATCCGTCGATCCGATGGCGAATTCGCAGAGCAGCCAATTCGGCCAGCGCAGCCAGGCCGGATACCAATCCCGGCAGGCCTGCGCCAGATCCTTGCCGGTGGCCACGCCGAGGCGGGCCGCCAGGATTTGCATGAACATCGCCATCACGCTGGCGACCGCGACCACCCAGAGCAGGCCGTATTTAAATTGTGCCCCGGCGGCCAGGTCCGTGCTCCAGTTGCCGGGATCCATGTAGCCGATGCTCACCAGCAGGGCCGGTCCGACAAAGGCCCGCCACCGCCGCCAGAACCCGGTCTGTTGCGACGGCACCGGCACCGAGCTGTGCAGGCCCTCCAGCGAGCGTTGGGAATCGTCCATGCTGCCGGCAATATAGTGGGAGAAAAATTCCTGTCGAACTTTTTCCGGCTTTGGCGCACAGTGCCGGGCGCATGAATTGGTCGAACACCCTCGCCGCGTTCAAGCACCGCAATTACCGGCTTTTTTTTGCGGGCCAGGGCGTGTCGCTGACCGGCACCTGGATGCAAAACATCGCGCTGGGCTGGCTCGTGTACGATGTCACCCGGTCCGCCTTTCTGCTGGGGTTCGTCAATTTTCTCGGCGCGTTGCCCGTTACGGTGCTGACACTCTATGCCGGCGTCGTGGCCGACCGGCACAACAAACGCACCATTCTCATCATCAACCAGGCCGCCGCCATGCTGCTCGCGTTTCTGCTGGCGGCGTTGGTTTACTGGCGCGCCGTCAACATCTGGCACATCGCCGGCATCGGCCTGCTCACCGGTATCGCCAACGCATTCGACATGCCGGCCCGGCAAAGCTTTGTCGTCGACATGGTTGGCAAAGAGGATTTGCTGAATGCGCTCGCGCTGAACTCATCGATGTTCCACGCGGCGCGGATTTGTGGGCCGGCTCTGGCGGGTTGGTTGATCGGTTCCATCGGCCAGGCCGGTTGTTTTTTTCTGAACGGGCTTTCGTTCCTCGCGGTGCTGGGGGGGTATGCCGCCATGCGAATGCCCGCCCGGTCCGCGCCCGGCCCCGACCAATCCCTGCGCCACGCCACACTCGAAGCGCTCCGGTATGTCCGGGGGGACCGCATCACCGCCGCCATGATTGGCATGATGGCCATCATTGGCATTTTCGGTCTTGCCCACCACGTTCTGATGCCGGTCTTTGCGCGCGATGTGCTGCACACCGGCGCGGGCGGTCTCGGCTTGTTAATGGCCGCCAATGGCGTTGGCGCGTTGCTCGGCGCACTGACCTTGGCATCCCTCGGGGCGCATCCGCATATGCGCCGGTTGTTCTTCGGGGGCCTGGTGGGGTTTTCCGCGATGGGAATCGCGTTTGCCTGGTCCCGCACGTTTTGGTTGTCGGCGGGACTGTTGGTGGGGGTGGGGTACTGCATGATCATCGCATTTGCGACCGCGAACACGGCCATCCAAACCCGGGCCCCGGATCGGTTGCGCGGTCGAGTGATGGGAATCTATGTGCTGGCGTTTATCGGCCTGAATCCGTTCGGGGCCTTGCTGGCCGGCGCGATCGCGCGCGCGCACGGTGCGCCGGTCGCCGTCACGCTGGGCGGGGCCATCTGCTTGGTGGCGACACTGGTTGCCCTCCGGTTGGTGCCGCTGCGTTGAGCGCGAACGGGTTAAGAGCGTGTTTTAAAAATAGTGGAACGGGCGTCTCGCCCGTTTGTTCGGCAAAGCATCTGAAACAAACGGGCGAGACGCCCGTTCTACTATTTGCCCGTAATCGAATTTCAAAATACGTTCTAAGATTTTCCAGTCAGACGGCGAAAAGTTTGTTTAAAGTTTTCAGTGTTTCTTCCACCAATTTTCGCCCCCCGGCGGGTCCGACAGCGCAGGACGACGGAACCGCCCCATAACTGCCCGCGCGCACCCCACGTTCGGATGCGAGATAGCCACCGTGCCCCGATGTCAACTGCACCAAAACCGTCTGAGCGGCCGGACTGCGGGCTTTGATGCGCAGGCTGAAATCGAGGAAGAGCTCGAACGGGCTGGTCGCAAAACCGGCATCGCCCAATCGCACCACGTGCAGCTGCGTGAGGACCGGCTCCGGTTTCCGCAACCCCTGGGCGGTTGCCACGACTTCCTGGAGTTTCTTCGGCCACCACGAATTCGGATTGTGGTTGGGGTTGGCGACAAACTCAGCATGCCGAGCCTGGGCCCACCCGGCGTCTTTTGCAGTCACCTTAAACGGCGGCAAACGCAGTTCCCGGCAGACATGCCGGAAGACCGGTGTGTCATCAGCCGGTCCGGTACCGGCCAAGGCGCGGGCCACGGCATCACCGACGCGCTGCGCGATGTCTTGCCGCTGTGTGACGCCCCGGCGGCGGCGCATTTCTTCCTCTTCCCGCTGGTAAATCAAAAAGTGTGGCGACTGATCGCCGGCGGGCGCACACCACCCGAGAACCTGGAGTTTTTGGCCAAAGCGCCGGCGTAACTCCACCCGCACCTCGTGCCAGTAATCCGCTGAAAATTGTTCGGCATGCTCGTCCACTTGCGACGGGCAAGGAATGGCCAGCGCCACGCCGGCCAATTGCCCGTCCGGCTCCCAGGTGAAAAACAGGTCCACACTATGATCTTCGTAACCGCCAAACGCGCGAAAGTCTGGCCGGTGGGTCTCCCCATACATTTGGCCGGTCCCATCGGCATAGACTGCGTAGCGGTTGTGGCCGACGACCGCGTGGCCAAACGCCCGGCCGACCCGGCGGAGGGTGCGGGTCTGCCACGCTTCCACAATCGCACCGGCAATGCGCTCCGCTGCCCAGGCCCGGCATTCGGCGACGGTCATCACGTCCCCGCCGGGATGCGCATACACACCCTCGACCAGTACCAACGATTCGTGCGTGTGCGTCGCGCTGAGAATCACGTTTTTTGAGGGAATTTCGGGCGGGAGCAACGCCAGGATGTCTTGCTGGTTTTCCTCGGTAATTAACGCCAGATCGCACGAGACGAAGACGACATCTTCCACAGCCCAGGCGGTGACTGTGAGCGGATCGAGGGCGCGGGTGGCCACGCGCGGATTCATTTGCCCCATTAACATCGCCGGCCGCGTCGGTGTGAAATCGCGGGTTGCCCATCCAATCTTTAACATTCTGAAATTCCTTTAAGCAGCCGGGCGTTTCTTCGCCGCGGTAGGTACCGGAGTTATTGCTGAGTTATCTTGCGGGTTATAGGATTGGCGGTGGCGGATTGCAAGTCCGACCTGGGGGGATGGAGCGACCGTGGATTGCGGCCGCATCGCACTTCGAGTATTCATTTAATTAATTTTGATCCTGTGCCGTCCGGAGGGCCATCCCGCGACGGCGGGATCGTGGCCGCAGTGCTGAGACAAACGGACGCGATGAAACGCGTCCCACCGATTTTCAAACACGCTCTTAGCCGTAACCATGCAGTTCATCTAGTGGGACAGTGCGTCTCGCCTGTCCGTTCGGCAGACGGATTGAAGTCAGCGGACCGCATGAGAATATTTCACCACAGGGTGAGCCGGATCGCCGGGACGGAGACAGGCGAGACGCGCTGTCCCACTACGATTACAACCCGCAAACGACCTCGTTTTAACTGCATGGTTCCGGCTTAGTCAGTCGGGTTCTCAGCTTCAATCCCCCCGCCCACTCCCCTCCCCAAAAAAAAGCCGCCCCTGCGCAACTTTGAGCGAACCCCGGTGTTCAATCGTCCAAGCCAATATGAAAACAAAAACCTTCGTTGCTGTCTGTCTGATCACCGCGGCCGGACTCGCCTCTGGCCGCGCCGAAACCGTTTCTGTCGCTGATGTTAAAATGCTGGCCAAATCTGGCCTGAGCGACGAAGTCATCCTCAGCCATCTCCGGAATGCGCACGCTGGCTTCCGCCTGAATACCGCGGAAATCATTGAATTGAAAGAGAGCGGCGTGAGCCAAAAAGTAATTGAGTTCATGGTCAACACCACGCCCGTCGTTGCCGTTGCGCCGGTTCCTGTCCGCGAAGTATCCATTGGCACTGCCGCGCCGGCGGTGCTCGTCGAAGCCATCCCGGTTGCTCCCGCACCGGACTACGTTTGGGTGTCGGGCGGCTGGCGGTGGCGGCACACCCGGTTGGGTTATGGCTTTTGGGAATGGACGCCGGGACTCTGGACACGGCCGCCCCATCACGATGCGATGTGGATCGGCGGCCGGTGGGAGCCGCATCGGGGCCTGAACATTTGGGTCGACGGCCACTGGCGCTAATTTCCGTCGCCACCGCCCGGTTTTTATTTTATCGTGCGCGCGCATGTTCCCCGTTTTTATCGTTGGCCCGACCGCGTCCGGTAAGAGTGCCGTTGCGCTCGAAATCGCGGGCCGGCTCGGTGCGGAAATCGTGTCCGCCGACTCGATGCAGGTCTACCGGGGGATGGACATCGGCACCGCCAAGCCGACCGCAGCCGAGCGCCGGCAGGTCCCGCACCGCCTCCTCGATGTTTGCGACATCCACGAACCGTTCGACGTGAAACAATTTATCGAGCTGGCGCGGCCTTGGCTGCCGCGCGCGCTGGTGGTCGGGGGGACAGGCTTGTATGTTCGCGCGCTCCGGCAGGGGTTGTTTACCGGTCCCAGCCGGAACCCCGCCTTGCGCGCCCGGCTCGAAGCCTTGCCGGCGGAAATGCTGTTCACCGAACTGCAGCAGGTGGACCCGGGCACGGCCGCCACCATTGACCGGCACAACCCGCGGCGGCTCATCCGCGCGCTGGAAGTCTTTCACGCCACCGGCCAGTCGATTCGGAAACTTCAACAAGTTGGACAGGCGTCCCGCCTGTCGCATGGCGGAGAGGGTGACAGGCGGGACGCCTGTCCCACTCCAACACCTATTTTCGGATTGGACCGCGATCGTCCTGACTTATTTGCGCGAATCGAGCAACGGATTGACGAACAAATCGCGGCGGGCTGGGTGGATGAAGTTCGCCAACTCCTGGCGCACGGGTTGGCCCAAAACCCGATCGCCCTGCAAGCGGCCGGGTACCGGGAACTGGCCGCGCACCTGGCCGGCGAGCTGACTTTGCCCGCGGCGGTCGCATTGATCAAAACCCGCACCCGGCAACTGGCCCGGCGACAATTGACTTGGTTTCGTCGCGAACCGGGCTTAGAGTGGATTCCGGTCGGAGCGGCGGAACCACCTGCCGTCACGGCCACGCGAATTTTGGAGAAACTACCATCGCACTGAAGATGTACGACACCCAGGCACCGCCCCCCGAGGCGGCGTTGCTCATCGGATTGGAACGACCCGGCCATGACCGGTGGGCGGCGCAGGATTCATTGGCCGAACTCCGGGAACTCGCGGAATCCGCCGGCGTGGGCGTGCTGGAGCTGTTGACCCAGAAACGCGATGCGCCGAGTGCGCCGACGTTTGTCGGGAAGGGGAAAGCGGATGAAATTGCCGCCCGGTGCCAGGCGCTGGCCGCCAATACCGTGATTTTTGACGACGATCTCTCGCCGGCTCAGGGCCGCAACCTGGGCGAAATTTTTGGCCCCACTGTCAAGGTGATCGACCGCACCGAACTCATCCTCGACATCTTTGCGCAGCGGGCGCGGACGCGGGAAGGAAAAATCCAGGTCGAGCTCGCCCAACTCGAATACATGTTGCCCCGGCTGACCGGAATGTGGACGCACTTATCACGGCAACGCGGCGGCGTCGGCTGCCGGGGGCCGGGGGAAACCCAATTGGAAGTGGATCGGCGGCGGGTGCAGGAGAAAATCACGCGGTTGCAGCGCCAGCTCGCCGAGGTTCGGAAAAACCGGCGGATCGAGCGGAGCGGCCGGCAGAAATTGCACTGGCCGTGCGTCTCAATCATTGGCTACACGAACTCGGGCAAGAGCACGTTGATGAATGCGCTGACGGAGGCCGGTGTGCTTGCCGAGGATAAGCTGTTTGCCACGCTGGATCCCACGACGCGCAAGCATCGCCTCCCGAATAACCAAAATATTTTACTCAGTGACACGGTCGGATTTTTACGGAAGCTTCCGCATCATCTGGTGGAATCATTCAAGGCCACGCTCGAAGAAACTACCGAGGCGGACCTGCTCTTGCACGTTGTGGACGTGACGCATCCGCAGGTTTACGAACAAATTGCCGCGGTGGCAGTCGTGCTCAATGAGCTCAATGCCGGCTTGAAACCGGTCGTGGTGGCGTTGAATAAGATCGACCGGATTGGCACGGACCGGTCGGTGTTGGAGCGGTTGCAGCGTGACCATCCGGGCAGTGTGGCGATCTCCGCAAAATGCGGAACGAATCTCGCTGTTTTGCAGGAGGAAATCGCGTTGCGGCTCAGCGACCGGCGGGTCAGCGTCACGCTCGCCATCCCGGCCGAACGCCAACAAGCCATTGCGCTGGTGTACCGCGCGGGTTACGTGACCGCGCGTGAGCACACGGCCGGAAAGGTCATTCTGACCGCACAAATTCCACGCGTGCTGGCCGGCGAGTTAAAACCGTACGTCGTGGCGACGGACTAGCAGTCTGTTTTGAAATAGTGGAACGGGCGTCTCGCCCGTTTATTTTCGATGGAGTGCCGAATTGAACGGGCGAGACGCCCGTTCCACTTTTCACTCGCAATCGAATTTTAAAACACGCGCTAAGGAAACGGCTGGGTTACTTTGGCAGCGGGACGGTGCCTCCGTGCGCCTGGCAGGCCGAATTATTCGGCACTTCGGTCGGGGCATCGTTGGGCTGGATATAACCCTGGCGGAGCAGCCACGATTCCACCTCGGCGCCGCTGACGTCCGCCAGAATGTGGCCGTCGACTTCGACGCAGGGCGATAAGGTTTGGCCGGTCCGGGCTTCCATTTCGGCGCGCCGGGCTGGATCCGTAATGATATCCCGATCTTCATAGGCCAGTTGGTATTTCTTGAACGTGGCGCGGACTCCATTGCTCCAACCGCAGGTCGGTTTTAACCAGGCAATAATTGTGGGCTGTTTGGTGGTGGGCATTTTGTATTCCTTTGAGTGATCAATCAACTGCGCTCACTGCGACGGAGCAACATAGTGGGGATTGGGCAGGTGTCAAATTTCGGAAACTGGCAGTAATCGCGATGTAAAAAAATCTCGCCCTCAGTCCGGCAAGGAATCATAATGCGACCGGTGCGGGAGTTGGCGATCCCCAACTCCAAACTCGGAAAGGTGCTGACTGACAATATGAGAAAAATCATTGTGCTGATCTCCGCCGCCCTCGGGCTGGCGGTGTGGGCCGTTGCGGCGGACGAGACGAATAAACCGGCGGAACCGGTCAGTGCGTTTCCCAGCCTGAAAAAACAGCAGGAACAACTCCTCCTGGAAACCAGCATTGCCGACCTGCAATTGAAAAAGGAGCTGGCCCGGACTTCGGCCGAAAAACAGCGGCTCGAAATGGAGAATGCGCTGAGCCAGCAAAAACTGCAGACCGAGAATGCCGGCTTACAATCGCAGATTGATAAATTGACCCGGCAATTGGCGCTCAAGGAAGCGGAACGAAAAGCCAGGCTTGATGCCGATCTGGCGGAGGTCCGCGAGAAAGCCGAACGGCTGCGGGCGGCCAACGAACTCGCGACCGCTGAACTGGCCACCCGGCTCCGCGACTTGACGCAGCACGAACAGGAATTGAAAGTCCGCGCGGCTGAACTGCAGGTGCAGCGGGCGGAGTTCGACAATCAGATCGCCAAACTCAATGGCGAGATTGATCTACGCACGAAGCGGGACCTTTGGAAAAACCGGGTGAACCGCGACATTCAGTACACCAAGGAACCGTTCAAGAATGGCGTCCTGACGATTAGTGATCGGCGGATCGCCCTCAATGGCCCGATCGGGTTGGAGACAGCCGATCATATTGCGGAGCGCGTCGACTACTTCAATAATCAGAGCCCGGAATTTCCCATCTTCATTGTGATCGACCGGTCGCCG